>Ga0335082_10000034_pt1 | contig 131538 bp, 122 predicted proteins | sample Lox_Sample_41_FD_206718 | JGI IMG/M metagenome (GOLD analysis project Ga0335082, IMG submission 206718) | Soil microbial communities from Loxahatchee National Wildlife Refuge, Florida, United States - Lox_Sample_4.1 | ecosystem: Environmental > Terrestrial > Soil > Wetlands | place: USA... | reverse complement strand
CTGAAGAATTTGCCATTTCTCTTCGGGGGTTCGATCTACTCGTGGTTTCCTGCTCATCCTGCCTCCTGTGTGGAGGCCCTGAATCATACCGAATGCGGTAGTCCAATTTCAGCGGGGAGCACTACAGCACCGTTATCGATGTCAACGGGAACTATGTAACCAAGACGGTTGTCAGCGCAACGGAAAGTGATTGGACCGACTCTACCGGCAACAAGGCACTGAAGATTATCTACAGTCCGAGCGTTACCGCTCCCACGAGCATTCAGTACGACTTCCAGGACGGCAATGGCGCGTACCACACCATCACGGCAAAGCTGCAAGCCTATAGCATAAAGACCAATTTTGCGTGCTCCGGTGTCAGCGAATACTCCGGCACCGCTTATCTGCCTTACGAACTCGACATCCCGTCTCCCGTAAGCGGAACCATCAAATACACGTTCACCTATGAAGGAACGCCAGGCCACTCCGGTTATTACACCGGCCGGGTTCAAAGGGCGACATTACCGGCGGGCGGCTACTATGAATGGGATTACAGCAGCTTCGCCAACGACGGCGTAAACTGCGCCGATGGCAGCACGCTGAGCATGAACCGCAGAGCAAACGACAACAACGGCAGCTCCCAGATCTGGAATTTTGTTCGCAATACTTCAAATCTAACGACGAAGATTACAACTCCTGCACTCCCCGACATCCCCAATGCGTTCGACACGGTATACACGTTCAATTCGAGTGGCCAAGAGATTAAGCGACAAATCTACACGAATACCTCTGACACGACCGTGTTGCGAACGGTCAATACAACGTGGGCTACAAATGGGACCCCGGCAACCAGTATCACGATCCTGGAAGACGGCAGCACGCAGAATGAAGTCGCCACGACCTATGACTCGAGCAGTTTGCTAGATTCAATGACCGAGTACGATTGGGGATCAGGTTCTCCTGGACCTGCACTGCGGACGACCACCTACTCCTACCAAACTTCGACAAATTACACGAGTCAGAACCTCATCAACCTCGTGACTTCGAAAGCCATCGAGGATGGCACAAGAACGGTCCAATATCGGCAAGATATTACCTACGATGGCGTACTTCCTACTTCTTGCCCGGCTGGCGCGGCGCAGCATGATGACACTGGACACCCTTGTGACTCAGCCCACAACTATCGTGGCAATCCAACCGCAGTGACAACCTATCTGGCCCCAGCAACTCAAGGAACTCCTATCACGAAGAACTTCACGTACGATTGGTTCGGAAACCTGCTGACCGCGCAGTTGAACTGCTGTACGCAAAAAACGTGGAGCTTCTCCTCGGGCACGCAGTATTCCCAGCCAGATTCCGTGACCAGCGGCTCCTCGCCCAACCAGTTGACCACCAGCTACAATTACAATCTCTATCTCGGGCTTGCCACCAAATCCACGGATCCCAATAATCTGGTCACGAATTATTCCTTTGATTTTCTCCGTCGCCCGACGCAGATTTCTCAAGTCAACGGACAGACGGTAACTTACTCCTACAACGACACAACTTTCGTCACCACGGTGAAAACTACAATCGATTCTTCCAAGTCAGTTCAACAGGTGACCAGTGTTGACGGACTTGGCCACACGCTTGTTTCCACGACCGAGGATGGCAACGGCAACGTGATCTCAAAAGTTAGCGCCACCTACGATTTGCTGGGCCGCGCCTACAAGACAAGCAACCCGTACACCGGAACAGCAGGTTCTTACTTCACAACGACGCAGTTCGATGTGCTTGGCCGCCCCAAGTCCGTCCAGCTCCCGGCCCCGGATAGCTCGACAACGAATTATGCCTACACGGCGCAGACTGCGACGGTCACAGACCCAGCGGGTAAGAAGCGCCAGTCGCAGGTGGACGGAGCGGGCCGCCTGGTCACCGTAACCGAACCGGATGCCAATAACAACCTCAACACCACCACCTACTACGCCTACAACATTTTCGATGAGTTGACGAACGTAGCCGATGCCAACAGCAGCCCCACGCAAACCCGTGCGTACAGCTATGACGCTTTGGGAAGATTGCTCACTTCGACTACCCCGGAAGGAGGCACGACTTGCTTTGGCTCGGTGACCGGCTCAACGTGCAACACAGACGGCTACGATAACTTCAACAATTTACTCAAACGGACCGATGCGCGAGGTGTAGTCACCAGCTATGGGTACGACGGCCTGAATCGTCTCACCGGTATCAGCTACAACGTGGCGGGCACGAACGTTCCCGCGACGGCTTCTGTGAGCTTCACCTATGGCACAAACGCTTCGCAATTCAACAAGGGCTTGCTGATCACCAAGACCGACGGCGTCGGCTCCGAAAATTACTCTTACAATGCACTGGAACAATTGACCCAGCTTCAAAAAGTCATCAGCAGTACCACCTACACAACGAATTATGGCTATAACATCGCGGGCGAACTGACGCAGATCACCTATCCCTCGGGTCGCGTGATTCAACAAAGCGTGGACCCCATTGGCCGCCTCTGCGAAATCGCTCCCTCGACCACGGCTTGTGGTACTGCCGCAAGTCCTTACGCCACCGGCTATGGCTACAATGTCGCCAGCCAGGTGACGGGCTTCAAGTACGGCAACGGCATCTACGCCTCGCTCGGTTTTTCATCCGACCGCATGCAACTTGGTTGTTTGGACTATTCCACGACTAACCGGAATGGAAATTGCACGCACGATTCGACAACAAAGTTCGGCTTAACCTATTCCTATGGTACGGCGGGAAGCAACAACGGCCTGATTGCGGGCATCACAGATAGCGTGGATAACGGGCGCACCGTCACGTACACATATGATCCGCTCTCAAGGCTCTCCGCAGCAATTACAACCGGTTCGGCGAACTACCTAGCCTGGAATTTAAGCTGGGGCTATGACAGGTACGGAAATCGTCTCTACCAAACACTAAACTCCGGGCCGGGCTATTCAGGTTTGGTGCAAGTAAACCCAGCGACGAACCGAATCAAGTGCATCGGGAGCTCTGATCCAAGCTGCACCGGGGGTGCAGTACCGACTTACGACACCAACGGCAACATGACGTACGACGGGAGCAACACTCTCGTTTATGATGCCGAGAACCGCGCCGTCAGCGCGACCAACCAGAGCGCGTCCGGCACGTATACATACGACGGCAACGGCCTCCGCGTGAAGAAGGTTTCCGGCAGCACGACGACAGTGTATGTTTTCTCGGGCAGCAAAGTGATTGCGGAATACGACAACGGTGCGGCGCCAACTTCGCCGTCGCGCGAATACGTCTACGGCGGCGGCGCGCTGCTGGCAAAAATCGATTCGAGCGGGACGAAGTATTACCATCAGGACCAGCTCTCGAATCGTTTGGTCACCGATTCTTCAGGGAACACAGCCGAGCAGATGGGCCACTACCCGTTCGGTGATCCGTGGTACAACGCGACGAACGATAAGCTGTACTTCACTACCTATGAGCGCGACTCCGAATCCAGCAACGACTACGCCCGGGCCCGCTTCTACCGCTGGCTCCTTGGCCGCTTCCTGTCCCTCGACCCGCTCTCCGGTTCCACATCCGACCCGCAATCCCTCGATCGCTATACTTACGTCGAAAACAATCCCGTCACTCTTGCCGACCCATCCGGCATGATGGAGTGTAACGGCCCTTGCGAATCTAGCCCCGGTGGTTCCAACGGTGGCTGGTGCTGGGACCCCTCTTGCTATGGTGATGGCACTCTTGGCGGCACGGGCTTTTGGAATCCAGGTTTCAGCCAGGGAATTGGAGCAACCCCTTGCCTAGCAGGATGTGGATATAACAATTACGGGCTGAACACGACGGTATACGATACGACTCATTCCGTTGAAATAGACGTGGAAACCGATCCTGAAACAGGAATCTCGACTCTTTATATTGACTCGATACTAACCACAACTGTGACAGACCTCGGCAACCTCATTCAGCCCGGCCAGACTGGCGGTGGTGGTGGCAGCCGGAACTCTTTCGTAAATCAGAAGGCATTGTCCGATTGCGTTACAGACATATTCGGCGTCCTCTTGACTTCTTTCATGCCCTCACAGCCTGGCGCTGCTGGTTTGGCGCAGATAACTGTGCCGAGTCCAGATGTAGGTGTTTATGGGCCTGGCTCACAGGAATTTGGCGTTCTGAACGACGTTTCAAAGAGCAGCGGAACCTTGACGGTGTATGCGAAATTGGGCGGTAATTATGTGCCCCCGGGTTACCAAGTCATGGGCTGGACACCACAGGCCAACCCAACGCACACATATACAGCAAGCAATCAACAACCCTCGCAATTTGTGTCTACGCAGATTTTTGAGCTCGGGAATTCCCTGGGATATATGACGGGCGCGGTCCCAGCGGTCGTGAACAACATGCCTGGCACAGCTAACAACGAGCCTGGCTCCAGATTGCGAGATTGCTATAATGCACTTAACTTCACTCCACCACCTGGTGGTCTTTGGTGAGATAGGTGAAGCAAATGTCAGCACCAAGAACTGTAGCGTGTGCGCTCGTCGTTTCTCTTGCCCTATCAAGTCCACGAGCAGTTGAAGGGCTATTTTCCGGGATTGTTCAAAGCCCTCGGAGCAGCAGCCCAAGCCACCCTCAGGAGCACAACTTTACAAACAAGGGCACCGGCGAAATCCGGGACGAAGACGGTACGGTTTTCGCGTTCACCAGCTACGAAGACACTGCGGACGGAGTTGGCCTCATGGTTTTGCACAAGCGTTACTCTTCAGTCGCTGAGGCAAGACACAAGTTTGAGCGTGAAATCAAAAAGGCCACCAAGGTCTTGGAGAGGAATGGAAAGAAGGACGAAACTGGAAAAGTGGTCGAAGATAGAGCTGTTCTAGTCTGTCCGTCGGCTAAGCATGGCGAGTCCACTCAGGCGATTTTACGGATGAACGGAGCAGACTTCCTTGAGATTCTATCCGATTCCCTGACAGCCGCACGCGAACTAGAAAACAAACTAAAGCATTGATTGGGGTGGCCTACACTTTCGGTTTGGGAAAGCGTTGACCGTTTTTACCCCTCAGATAAGGGCGTCGGTTAGTTGTGCAAAAGTTGGGCGGTGCCAAATCTAGGAATCTATAGTAGGGTCCAACCAGGGTCCGATAAGCGGTGGCAAAGGGTTCCTTAGGATTCCGTCGACGGGCTGTCAGCGCCGTTCAGTATCACTAAGTTCCCGCTAGCAATCCATTCTCGGAGTCTCTGGCGTTTCGTCCCGATGCGGTGAAAGCTGATATACAAAAATTGTGTTCCGACAAACACCCGACGAAATAGCGAGGGTACGAGCAATGGCCTCCAAGCGCAAGCACATCTGGATTTACGCTGCTGTTGTAGGAGCACTGATCATCGGTGCAATTGCCGTTGGAAGATTTAGAAAAGTCCATGCAGGTTGTAAAGAACTGCCAGTCGATACCTATGACCTGCAGTTCGACACCGATTCGCAGCTAACAATCAGTCGCATCGTTAATTCTCAGACCGGACTGGAAGTTTCAGGCAACGGGCTCCAGTCGCACGTTCGCAACGAGCTCCGCGACGACCTTTTCAAGATTAGCAACTCCCATCGTTGGGGAATGGTAAGTGGAAGGGCAAAAGCATCAGTGACGGGTTGTTCGGAGCCTTATCTGGTGTCGATTACGGACTACAAGGTTCCACAGGTTGATGCACTTATGAGTGCTGCGGAGTGGTGGGACCTTCCAGCGATACGGAAAATATTAGCGACGGGGGTCAACGTAAACGCGAGAGACTCATCTGGCCATACAGCTTTGATGTATGCCGCCAGCGATCCGCAGAAAGAAATACTAAACCACCCGGAATACGCTTCAAAGCTCCCTTCGCGACCGGACATAGGGGCTTTGAAGTATCTGATAGATTCAGGTGCGAATCCTAACGACGTCGATGATCTCGGCCTCACGACCTTAATGCTAGCGGACAGCTCTACTGCCCCCTTGTTGCTAAGTTCCGGTGCAAATCTGGACGCCCGTGATAATCATCAAAGAACTGCTCTAATGTATGCGGCGCAAAAAACGAGCGTCGAGCTACTGCGCTTGTTCCTCGCCCACGGGGCAGATGTCAATGCCAAGGATAGCCAGGGCGAATCGGCACTAATGTATGCAGTCAGAGCTTCATGGCAGTCTGGGGTGGACCTACTTCTAAGGGCTGGTGCCGACCGAAATTTGAGAAACAATCTAGGCGACTCGGCTGTGACAATAGCGCGCAAATCAGCACAAACAGATCCGAACATGCGTGAAATCTTGGATCAACTTCAGCGGCGATGAATAGCCTCGCCGGGCGGATCGCATGAGAACGTCGGTTGACCCTGCTCCAGTATGGTTTCCCTTAATCCACAGGAAAATGGATCCAACGGATGTTGAGCGGTCCCCAAACCCGGGTCCAATCAGGGTCCGATAAGCGGTGGCAAAGGGTTCCTTAGGATTCCGATGACGGGCTGTCAGCGCCGTTAAGTTTCACTAAGTTCCAGTTAACTGCCACTCTGTCACGGCAGAGGCCGCGGGTTCGAGTCCCGTCGTCCCCGCCATTCATTCCAAAAGAGTTAGGACGCTTTTGGAAAATCGGCGCGATGCACAAGAAAATACACATTAAGCGATACCCGCTGACGCTGACGGTGGTGACAGCTCCGGCAGAATCATCTCCACCACTTTGCTCTGCGCTCGACGCTTCTTGCTGCTGACCGCGTGAGTGTAGATATTCATGGTGATGTTGCTGTTGGCGTGGCGCATCAGCGATTGGACCGTCTTCACATCCTCGTCGTTTTCCGCTAACAAAGTTGAGAATGTATGCCGGAACACGTGCCAACTGATGTGCTTCGTGATCTTGGCCCGCTCTGCCGCCGGTCGGATGTAGTTCCGCTCGATGGCTTCCGGCCAAAGTGGTTGGCGACCCTTCATGCGCTTACTGGCAAAAATCCAGTCCTGATCTCCGGCGTAAGGCGTTTCGGAGCGCCAACGCAATAGATCAGCAATCATTTCGTCATCAAGCGGCATGACCTTTTCGCTCTCTTCCGTCTTAACTGGCCCTACGTGTTGTTGCCAAATCGACTTGCGAATATTCAACGTCTTTTTCTCGAAGTCGATGTCGCACCACTTTGTTGCCAGCAATTCGCCTCTTCTCATCCCCGTGGGCACATCGAGAAGAACGAGAGTCCGCTCGCGCGGTCCCAATTCGGCAAAGAGTCTTTGAAGTTCCTCTGCCGTCAAGGGGACTCTGACGCGTTCTCGTTTTGCGCTTTGTCGGACAGTCCGAATCGGGTTGGTCGTCATCCAGCCGTAACGGATAGCGTGAGTGAAGATGGCGCTCATGATGTTGCGGATTTTCGCCTTGGTTCCTCGACTGCGCGTGATTCTGCTCAGCCATTCCTCGACGTGCACCGCAATGCCATTTGCCATCCTCGGCAGCATGTACTCGCCCCATCGGGGTACGATCCAATTCTTCAGGTAGGATTCGTACGTTTTTTGGGTTGAGTACGCCTTCCGTTCGTTGTTGTGAAGGACCAGTTCTTTCAGACGATAATGGTCCACCAACGTTTTGAAATTTCGTGGTGGACGTGCCTGCTCGGACGGGTCCAAGTTGATGTTCAGGCGCAAAGCTTCCAATGCTCGCCGCGCATCTGCTTCGGTTCGCAGTTCGCTCACCGGGCCGACCACGACGTTTTTCGGACGACGACTTCCATCGGACCGAGTCTCCCGCCAACGGAAGAGCCAGACTAAGGAGCCGCCTTTGCGCTTTATCTTCGTAAGACTTCCTTTCTGATACCGTGCTCTCACTGAATTTCCCTCCTGTTCGGAGAGCACGGACGGCAACGCGAGTTTACGCGGTTGCGCATCCAGGAGTCTAGTTCAGAGAGAAGAAACCGCCATGAATGGCGTCGCCCCTCACCTACAGGATGTGCGGGGATACTTCCTTGCCGAGCCATTTGCATTACGGTGCGCCGATTGATGGCAAGGAAGTGCGCCGCTTCTGCTGCATCGACATAAGGCTCCGGTGTCTGTAATGGCGTCGGAGTCTCGCCCGGACTCAGTTGGCTTTCCTCGAATTCGATTTCCGACTTAGAGTTCATGGCATTTTGATCGGTTCCTGGGTCAGATCTTGGGTTTCGGCACTGCGTTCGGTCGGGCGAGTGTTCGGGTTTAGGCTTTGGTTTAGCGCGGCTTGTGCTTTTTCGACGGTGTATCGAGCATAATTTGGGTGCTTCTCATCTGCGCGGTAGTCCGCAATCCTGCGAATAACTTCTTCGGGATCGTCTCCTCGCGCCAGGGCGCGCTTAGCAAACGCCCAATCCCGTTCAGACTGACTAAGCTCAACGCGAGGGGCTCGCGGGGTTGACTGATGAGGACGATATTCGCGCTGGTCATCGTGGGCGTCCGTGCGAAGCCTGAAGTCTTCGAGATGGTAGGTCTGCGTTGCCTCTGACTGCGCCAGCACAACGTGTTCCGTCTCATACTTTCGATTAACAAAGTTGGGTAGCCGGAGCACGCGAGTAGAATCTGTCGCGGCAGGGTCACCTCCGAACTCCCTCACCATTGCGCGCTGGAGAGCCTCTGCTTGGTCTTGAGCAATCCCTTCGACCTTCCAAACGACTTGATATTTTTCGGGCGAGGTCTCAAGGACATAGTTTGGGCGTGGCACGAGCGCTGAATTCTCCACGGTTTCCAACGCCAGAGATCCATTGTGGTCGATGTCGAGGTACAGATGCCGTATGGTCTCAATGTCGTCTTTAGTGCGCCCTTGAGCGTCCGATTTTAGGGTATTCATGCTGACATACACGTCGGAACTGACATTCTTGTGCCGGAGCCATTCCTGAAAATCCTCGCTCGCCGCGTTCTTCGCCGTCGTTATTCGTTGGACTGTCTCGCCGCTCCTGCGACTCCGTACCAGAATGGCAATCCGGTCGGAATCCTCAAAGTTCTGGAGGATGTAGTCCGATGCAGATAGCGTTTCCGTGTTTGGCTTCAGGTCGTTGCTCATAACGACTCCCGTTCGCTCAAGAACACAGGGCCAAAGTCGTATTCGTCATGGTCAGGATCGTATCCGTTGATCTCAACAACCTCAGAAACGAAGCGTCTGCCGGGACGCCGTTCAAGTTGCACCACGACACTGAGCGAGTGCCCGATATTTGTTTTTATTGCGCGGTAAGGAAGGTCAACGCCGCTCTGAAGCACGCAGCTCGTGAAGCGCGCCAGCGCCTGCCTCGCGGAGGTGGCGTGCACCGTTGAAAGGCTCCCAGAATGTCCCGTGTTCAGAAGTTGGAGGAGGTCAAAAGCTTCCCCGCCGCGTATCTCGCCCAGAATGATCCTGTCGGGTCTGTGTCGAAGCGCAGCTTTTAAGAGATCTCGAATTGTCACGGCGGGCAGCCCGTTTTGCGGCTGCCGTGCCTCAAATCGCACGAGGTTCTGTTGATCCATGTGTATCTCGGAAGTGTCCTCAATCAGGAGAATTCGCTCGTCATCCGGGATGAATTTTCCGAGGATGTTCAGCAATGTTGTTTTGCCGCAGCCCGTTCCTCCCGAGATAAGAATGTTCTTCCGGCCTAGGACGTAATCCTCAAGCTGGTTGGCTAGCCAGCGCTCTAGGGTTCCAGCCGCCACGAGAGCGTCAGTATCGAAGTGACGCGAATTGAATTTTCGGATAGTCAATGTCACACCGCCCAGGCTACATGGAGGGATAACGGCGGCAACGCGACTGCCGTCCGGGAGACGCGAATCCAGTATGGGCTTGGCCTCGCAAATGTCATCTCCGAGTCGGCGCGCGATGTTCTTAACGGCGATCATCAAAGATTTCTCGCCAATGGATAGGCCCCGGACTTCTTCGACGAATCCGTCGCGTTCAATGAAGACGTGGTCCGAGCCATTCACCATTACTTCGCTGATCGTCTCGTCGAGGATTAGGTGTTCAATCGGCTTTAGAAATGGCAGGATCATCTCGAATCCATTCATCACAGCGCTCCTTCTGCAACTTGATTGAAGTAGGATTTGTTCGGGTCGTTGTAGTAGGGCTTCAGGTAGCAGAACATCGGCGGTTGAGGATTCGATCCGTCATACGCGATGGCTACGGCCTGGCCGTTTCGCAGCTCCATAAAGGTCTTCATGTCGAAGCGATAATCCGTTTGGGTACTGTAGGTCTTCGATGCAGTGATGTTTGCGCGGTGGGAAAGCGCCTTGCCGGTGAGCAGGCTTACACGGGCATCGTGGCCGCTCTCCGAAAGGTTGTAGCTAACTTTGAATCGATCCTCTCTGCCGCAAAGATCACTCGCGGTGCGAGCTGAGAAATCGTCGGAAAGTGCGAGAAATATCTTTGTCCTGAAGGTTTGCAGAAGAGTTCGCCAGGTATCACCCGGCAACGCGGACTTCAGTGAGCTGATGCTCTGGGTAGCGATAATCGGGATGCACTTCGGCTGACGCGACAGACTGAAGAATTTCTCGTCTCCTGTCGGCTCGCTCTCACCTACCGTGGCAAAATGATGGTACTCATCGCACAGGAAAAGTACCTGACGGAAATACCGTTCTGGATGTGCCTCAATTTGAGGTATCCGATTCAGGACCGCTCGCTCGAAGTCGAGCTTCATCATCACGCCCAGGGCCTTCGCCAAGCCCGCGTTCATGACTGCCGGGAAATTGAGGGCGCACAACTTGCCGTGCTCGATCAACCAGGAAAACGACGGCAACGGTCTCCCAAATTTGAAGTCCTTGTTGGCAACGGGATCGTAGCATTCCGCTGGAGGGCAAAAAGTTCGCTTGACGACCGGGTTGTCATCGAAGAGGGACAGAAATACTGAGATGCCCTCGACAATGGAGGTTCGCAATTTTGGCTCGATGCGATGCCAATCGTCGTAAAACCATCGCCTTACTGCTTCAAGTTGCTCGCGTTTATCGCGGGACGGACTCTCTCCCGTGGACTCGTTAAGAATGTCAAACGAAATGTCTTTCTTTTTGAGAAGCGCCAGAAGCCCTGGCGAACTTTTAGCCTTGTATAGGCCGAGGTCTGGACTGAGCCGAAAGCCAAACGGTTCAAGATCGCGCGGACACCGAAGATAATCCTGCTCCGAAACGAGCAGTGAATCAGACTCGCCAAGTCGTCGTTCTGCCTCTTTTAATTTTCGTTCGAGGACAATCGGTGAGATCGCACACTCGTAAACGTCGAACAAGGTCACGTAGTCGTACGCGACCTTGTGCAAGAGGATGATGAACTTAACCAGATTTGTATAAGCCTGCTGCCAAAACGGTTCCTTGCCCCTGCCGAACAGGTTGTTGAGGAGCGAAGCGATGTTGTAGGCCAGGGCGTAGGCATCAAGGTCGTTGTGGAGCGGGTTGTAGCGATACTCGGAAGCGAGGCCGATCTCGATGTAGTCGTCAACCCTATTGTGCCGCTCAAGAATTCCTCTCACTTTGTGGCAGAAGTCACCCTTTACTTCCAGGACTAGTCCGCCGATTCGCTTCTCCCGGTCGGCGGCGCGATAGGCAAGAATCTGCTCCGCAAATGGATACATGCAGCAGCTCGTCTTGCCCGTGCCTATTGCGCCGACGATTGCTGTCCCTGTAAAGAGCGCTCTTTCGGGGAGCGTCAGCCATTGAGGATTTTCCGAAGGTGTTGGCTTACGCCTGTTGTGCACCTCCCCAACTACCAAGAAAAGGTCATCGCGGTTGCCTGGCTCGGGATAAGGGGGGAGCTTTCCGGCGCGAGTCTTCCTGCGGACTCTGAGGCCGAAAACGTATAGGCCGGAGAGAAGGATGGAATACCCGATGTACGGCGTCGTGAACAAGAAAAGGTTATAGGAATAGAACAATCCGTGGTGCACGAGCGGCGCACGCAGAGAGACAAGTTGCAGAAAAACGTTGTCGCTCGGAAATGGCAGCCTGAGATAGAGAACCATCCCGGTCGCTGCTGCCATGAGGGCTGCGACAAAGTTCCTCGAATTGAGGATGCGTTGAATCATGCCTTTGGTGTCTGTTTAGGGGTTTGTCCGTTTCTGCGCGATCCGTCTTGAGATTTCCGCCAAGCCAGGAATCCCTTATCTCGCCAAAGCATCATCTTCACGGCGGAGTTGACAACGTGATCTGTAGTGCTACCAATCCAGCCTGCGTATTGCTCGGCAGCGTCTGCCACGAGATCCTCAAGTTGATATTTGCGCTCTACGATTTGTGGTGGCTTGTTAATGACTGGCATGTGTCCTCCTTCAGTTTTCGAGTGCTTCTAAACGCGGGCAAACACCGCTCTTGAACTGCTTCCGAAAAAACACTGGGCTGGAGCGACCCCAAAGACTTTTGGGCGGCTGAAAGCCCAAAAAGTGGGGTCGCTCCAGCCCAGCCCGGTGGTTTGCCCGCGCCCAAAAGTGAACGTCGCGCGAAGCGCATCATTTCTATTCCTCGCAACTTCCGTTCACCGCAAGGGTGAACGGAACGGTGAACCACAGGGTGAAGTGTGGTTTTCATGCCACGTTCACCCGCCGTCGCTTTAGTTCATCGAGATGTGACCGATGGTGTGCTACCAGATGCGTTTCAAACGAGACTGTTCGTTCCGGCCTTATCTGCGTGAATTGGCTCCGTAGATCGTGTTCTGTCAATGCACCTGAACTCCAAGAGTTGTACAGGCTCTCGAAGCGATCACCGTGAAATCGCCGCTTGGCCTCGTTCAGAAATTCAAAGTCCTCTGTCACAGGCACGATGTATTGCCGCGATTCAAAACGCTTCCGAACTTCGAAATAACGCATCACTTCGCCTGACACGTCAGATTCGAGCGGCTCTTTTACAGCCCGTCGGAAGGCTTGGGTGGCTCGTCCGAACTCCGTGTCCCTCGGCGATATGTAGAGAAACCGAAACGAATTTAACTGTCGAAATAGCGGGGTGTACGCCGCGAGATGCGTCAGGAATCCAGCCATCGTTTCTGCCCCGGAATCAACATAGGAAAAGGTGACCACAGGAGAAGCGCCGGGGAGCGGGCGTGCAAGGAAGATGGGAAATTTGTCCACGAAGTATCGAACGGTAGGACGGCTACCTGGCCCACCTTCGTAAACCTTGGCTGGCAGGAAGTCCTTTGCGATGCCCAAGTCCTGACAGAAAAACTTAGTCTTGTCCGGTTCCGTTTCGAGATACTGGACATCGGGACTGGAAATAATAAAGTCAAGCAACACGAGGCGTGTGCGAATAAAGTCGAACGAGTGAACGCGCCGATTCCGCAGATTGCCCTTGTCTATCTGTCCGTAGAGAGTCCTCGAAAAGAGGTGGTAAATCGAACCGTACCCCATATAGTCACGGACGGATGCGTGGCCGTTGTTCAGGATTTTCCGTGAAAAAAGAGAGGATCGCTTGCCACGGCGAGCGCCGGTAAAACTGAGGTACTGTCGCAGGATGAAGTACCCGGAATGGGTGGCTACGAGGTAGAGAAATTGAGCCTCTTGCTCGGTATAGCCGAACTCCATTAGCAATTCGACGTGATTGCGAGGGATATTCATAGATTCAAGATTTCTGCTGTGATTTCTCGCTGATCCAGAACGCGCCGCAGGTTCTGTGCGTCCTGGCTACGCGCGTAGATGGAGAAACCTGCCAGCGCTTTTCGCGCGATATTCCTGAAGCGGTAGTGCTCGGTCGCTAATTCCATGTCGAGCCTTGCCGGTTCTCCATCAGCGGTCTCGTATTCAATCCGAAGGTCTGGAACTGGAATGGTGTCGCGCACGACACGGAGTCCGTGATGTTCAGCGACAGCGGATTTGGTCTCGCCTTGTCCCTGCTCACCCGCGCGAGCGAGATCGCGATAGAGAATCCTCTTGAGTTCAGAGTCGAGGATGACCCGAATATTCTTGCCTCCATGCCGGCCCACCTTTTCCAGGCCCCGCTGGTAGAGCTTGTAGATATCGGCGTCATGGTCGGCCTCGCGTGGTTTTGTAAAACCGTGGTAGAGAACCTGTCCTTTTTGGACAGTCTTTCTGGCAACGAGTAGATGACGGCCTTCTTTTGTCAATGCGACGAGGCGGCGCGGCGCGTTTTCACGCTGTGGAACGTCTCGCTCAAGAATCAGCCGTTGTCTGCGGAGGTTGCCAAGGTCGGCTTCCATCCGCGTTGTGTCTCCGCCATAAAGGAAGGCTTCAACGTCCTTGGCAGCTAATGCGCGAAATGTCCCGATGTCTGTCATCGTTTGAATTTCGGAGGCACGGAGCATGTAGGTGCGACCACGATCTTGATAACGGGTTCGAGGCTCTGATCTGGAGACCTCTAGGGTCCGCACTTCTGATTCACGCTCCTGGTCATTCGCGCCTCCGACTCTGCCAGGCTCCCGCCGCGTCGAGTCGCTCAAAGGGCGGGTGGTATCCTCGCGTGAATCCCAGCGGGACATCTCAGTGGACCTCCTCATCGTTGCCGTCAATGGTGTCGATAGAAGGTGCGGGTAGCTCCCCCTGGCCGACTTGCATTTGTTTGTCCAGGTGAGAGAGCTTCCGACCGGTGTCCTTGAGGAAGAATCTGCGATTGACCGCGAAGGCTGCGGCGAAGAGATTTACAAAGAGGACCACAAGAAAGAGAAAGATTAGAGTCCCGTATTGGCGGACGAGAATCGCCTTATAAGGAATGAGGAATTTCAACTCACCCATGAGCCAAAAGAGGAGAGCGAGCAGGACGGCGATTGTGAGAATCAGCGCGTTGGCGATCATACGGTTGTGCTCCGGTTATCACCTGCAGCGGCAACCACATCGGGCGTCTCGTACAGAAACACTTCGGCTATAGTCTTCCGAAAAACACGCGCAATCTTGAAGGCAATGGACAGGCTCGGAGAGAAACGCCCTTTCTCATAGGCGTTGATGGTCTGGCGCGAGACTCCTACCCTCCCGGCCAGTTCCGACTGGCTCCACTTGCGCTCTGCTCGCAGCACTCGGAGGCGGGTCTTCATTTGAATGCCTGGTCCTCGCGGAAGTAGGTGATGGTCATTCCGAGCGGGTTGATGGGAATAAGGTCGTTCGGCACCTGACTCTTGAAAACAAAAACGAAGTTTGCCGTGTAGAGATCCCGCTTTATTTCGCTGTGATCGGCAGGGGCGTAGTAAACCATATAAAAGTCAACGCGGGCTTTATAGGGCGGAGCCTGCATGTCTTCCAAGGCGACCTTCTTCACATCTACGTCGATCTCCGGGGCAGCGGTGTTCATTAGAAACTTTCGAATGATGTCGTCTTTCCGGTAGGCGTCGAGGATGCCGTCTGCGAGCTTTCCGTCGAGGAAGTACAAAGCCTTCGAGAAGTCGTTCTGCAGCGTGTACCGATTGCGCCTGTAGTAGAGCGCACAAAATTCGCTGAGAAAATATTTCGCCTCTGCATCCTGCGGCTTGTATTCGAGGTTGTGATAGTTGATGGCCTCGGCCCTTCCAACATCGTCGATTCGGATGACGAGAGGGCGGAAGTTCTGGAATGTACGTATCGTGCGCAGGTCAATCAGGGCCAGAGCGACGCACACGACCGCCAGCAGAGCGAGGGCAATCTTGAGATAGGTGTTCGTCACCATCGGATCACCGTACTGTTCGAGGTAGAGGCGCTTTGCATCCTGAAAACTGGCATCGTTTTTCATGCTAGGAAGTCCTGAAGAATTTGTGCCGACGACCCACCTGACGTTCCGCTGAAAATGTGATTGGTCAGAGCAGGGACCCTTAGCAACACGTAAATCGAGGCAACGAATGTAATGAGCAATACCGGGAAGTAGCCGATGAGCTGTACGGTGGAAATGGAACCATTTGGCTGTAGGTTGAGAATGCCAAGAATCAGGTTCCCAATGACGAAAACCACCGCCGCCGCGATCACCTGGTAAAACGCATATTGGATAAAACACCGAAACCAGCCCCAAAAAAGCCACTCCATCTTGGGCACGATAAAGAACGGTACGAACACAGGCCCGACAAGGACACATACAGCCGTCGCAATGAACCCATAGGCGATTACGACGATTGCGATGGCTTGCGCTGCTGCTAGCAGGATGATGACGACGGCATAAATCAGAGTTCCAAGGATGTCGCCCCAGGTCGGTGAATCCATCCGGGACTCGAAGTCGGCGACGCGCTCGACGACGGTTTGTAGTTGGGCCTGATTGATTTTGTTCGTGAGAAACTGCGACTCGTCGGTGATCAGATTATGGAAGCTAGTCCCGACACCTGGGATTGGATTGCTGTAGTAGTTCACCATTCCAAAGCCGAGGCTGATTGTTAAAAGAAGGCTTGCAAAATTGTCGAAATGAAAGGGGTGTTTTCCACCAGCGGCGGCGAGTGCGGACTTGACTCCAAACCAAACAATCAAAATCGTAGCGAACGCGCGAAAGAGATTCTGTCCCATAGTGTCGAAGAAGCCGAGATTCTGCGTCAGCAGGTTGTTGATCGCCTGAAAAATGAACTGCAGGAAGTCTGGCTGCTGCTGCATGGATCGGCTCCTTCGACGATGGAGAGTTGAGGCACTACTGCATACGGAAGTTCTGAAGTGAATCGGTCATTGTTCCAGTCACCTGCGCGAGGTTCCCGGAGAGACTGGCCCTGCGCTGAATGTCTGCGTTAATGGCGTTGGTTGTTGATTCGCGCTGTTGCTTAGCAAGAATGATTTGCTGTTCTAGCAGGGACGCCAGAAGCTTGTTGGAGTCCTGCACGCTTCTAAGGGTCAGGACGCTCGCTGCGTTGATTTTGTTGAGAACGGAAACTTCCGAATTCGCTTCGGGATCATCGGCGAAAGAATCTTGTTCGAGATTTGCGATCTGTGCCTGGACGTTCTGGGCGTTTTCGCGGATCGCGCCAATTGCTGCCATCGCTTCCTCATTGGCACCATCCGAGAGTTCGACGGAGGCATACTGTGATTTGACCCGAGACAGTTCGTTGGCATCCATGCCCGACAGATGGTTTGGGTCGTATTGAAGGAGTTGAGTTGTTGACTGCTGGTAGCCTCCGTTGACGAGTCCGCTGTTAATTCCGGCAATCCAGCCGTTTGTATTTCCGTAGGTGTTCAGCGCAGTCGCATTTCGCCATTGCGAGAACGTAGCTCGGTAGCGGGCCGGCATGTTGTGGACGTACCTTGCCATCGCCATTGCTAGGTTGTATTGGGACACGATCTGCGCGTAGGTCTTCTGAAGCTGTATGAGGTGCTGTTGAAGTTGGTAGTAGCGCAGTAGTGCGTTGTGGTAGTTCGTGGGATCGTACACGACTCCTCCGAATTGAGCCGAGGCCGTACCCACGACAAGGCCCATAGCCAACAAAACAGCGAGAACCTTCCTTTTCATCTCTTTTCTCCTTCTTCCTCAGAGGTCTGAGGGCATTGTGTGATTGTTGTAGTCGGGCAAAGCGAGATCGCCGGAAAGATAGACCTTCACGCGATGTCCTTCGCGGATCGTCACTGTGGGAAGAATGTTGAGGAAACGGTCGAGAATCTGGGCAGCGGATTGTGCGGTGCTTGCGGCGAATCCCTGACGCATGAGGTCGCCGCTCGAACTCGTCAGCGCACTGCCGGTTCCTGCCTCGGCTACCGCACCCAACGCACCGATTGCGAGCGAGGTGCCGAAAATACGTAGGTAGTGATTGTTGACCCGGTCTCGGAGTCCCGTGTCTCCGATCTGGTCCAGGCCCTTGAACTTGTCAAGGCTTACGGAATAACCGTCCGGCATGATGAGGCGATGAAAGACGACGGCGAGCCGTGTCTGTCCGAACGTATCGACTTTCTTGGTTTCGCCCAGAATCTTAGTCCCGGCAGGGACTAGCAGATGCTGGCGGTCGTGGGAGTAAACATCATTGGCGAGAAGGCATTCAACAGGCCCAGAAAACTGGCCGTCGAGTCTGTTGATGAGAACAGTTTCGAGTACAGTTCCCTCAAAGATGAGATATGTCTTGCCTGCGGAAGAATTTCTCGAATTTGGTGTGAGGCTTAAAGCGTAATCCTCCTCCTTTCGTTCCTGCGGTGGATCGCCACCCGGAGTCGTTGACTGCGATTGCGCCGAAAGTGTCGGGCTTGATTGGCCTGATGGACCTTGTTGATTCAGAGCAGATGGCTGCAAGTCTTTGAGGAGTTGCGCCAACTGCGGTGAATCTGGATTTTGAGTTGGCAGTGCAGCTCGCTCGGTCGGCTTCAACGCAGGTGAAGCATTGAAAGCGTCTTTTCGATAGCTCAGTGCGACATTTGACGCAAAGAGCGAAAGGTATTCCCGCTTCCGTCGCTCCGCTCTAATTTCATCTTCCGGGTTCGCCGCATTCGCAGTGTTTGGGGGATTGGCCGACTGAGTTTGTGACTGCTCTGGCGGCAACGACCCGAGCAAGCGAGTCTGCTGCGCCAGTGCGCTCTGTGCGGCGAGCTGCTGCTTTTGCAACTCCTGAATCCTTGTTTGCAGCTCCGCAATCTTGGTCTCGTTCACTTCGACCGGAACCGGTGGTTGCATGGATAATGCCGATGATTTCGCAGTGGCTTGAGGCTTCTTCCCCCCGGTGAGCCACATGATGACGATCATGAGCATCGCGACACCGATGATCACCCATGACTGGACGTTCTTGGGAAGGAGGCCTAGCGGCTTCGCTGCTTTGTCTTTGATGGGTTCGTTCATGTCTTCTCCCTCAAAAAGTCAATCCCACTAGACTCCTCAGCCGCGCTTCGTAAACGAGATCTTCTTCTTTCCGACAGCTAGGTAGCCGCTCTCGATGATCTTGGGAACGATGTAAACTCCGTTTTCGACTTGAAAGTTGATGAGGTTCGGCTTCCCATCTTTCAGTTCGTAGAGAGCCGGTTTCTCTTGGGCCGCACACTGGATGTACGTAAACGTGTCGTCGTGATAGATCGCGCTTACGAGAAAGGGTGCTCGCGCCGCCTTTCCGTCAATTTCGTAGTCGAAGTGGAGCCGGCCCGCGTACTCGGAACGGAATTTGTTCACCTGTTCAGTGCTTTGCAATTGTGCCGCGCGTACCTGGTCTGCCGTCTGAGAGCGCAGAGCCTCGATCTCTTTTTTGTAGGCTTCGACTTCACCCGCCCGCACGTATCCCTCACTCGCGGCTCGGCCCGCCACGCTGGACTGCTCATTTGGCTCGATGAAGACTTTCAGATCGGGTTCGGCATTTGGGGTGTTGCCAACCTCGGTGAGTAAGAATGAATAGACGTGCCCTGTGGACGTGATGAGATGAAGGTCGGTCCTGATTCCTGACTGCGCCGGGTGGACGTAGCAAAGGTTGTGGACTCCGTTGATGATCCAGAAATCTTTGTCTCCGGTCGCAAAGTCCAGAATTTCTTCGTTCTGCGGGAGAACAATCAACGTGGAGAAGCGAATTCTCGCGTGAATCGGGACGATGTCTTTCTGCGAATACTTGACGGTGCGTCCACCTTCGGAGTCGGCCAGCGCCGGTCGAGAGACGACTGAAAGCAGAGCGACCACCGTTAAAAGTCCGTTGCGGGCTAGATTGATTCTCGATAGATGCTTCATTGTTTCTCTCCTCGGATGAGTTTTGTTACAGAACACGGTGAAGGCGGCAACGAAGGGTGCAAATCCGCGGGCGTCCACAAAGGACCACAGAGGAAGGCCGCTGTAGTAAGGGCAGCTACAAACGAGGCAGACACTAGGAAGAACACAGGTACAAGCGGCGCGACAGCCGCAACGATCAGAAATGAGGCTACGACGCTGGGAACAATCAGGATCCAGAAGCCGAGTGAAATGATGAATAGTTTCATTGTTGGCTCCCCGCTAGGACTTCGAGGCCCTTCGTAAAGCCGTAGGTCTCAAAGGCCTCTTTACGCTTCCGGTTGTCGAACGGATCATTGGTATAGAGCCAGTAGCTTTTTGGATCGACGTGTAGATTTGCGATCTTCGCAAGTTCCGGCGTCTTGATGAGGAACTGCTGCTTGGGAATCAACGTTGAGATCAGTTCAACTTCGTTGTCGTTCAGGTGGAACTGTCGCCGATACAGGTCGCGGTCCATGTCGGGGTTGGCGAGGAAAATCTTCGTTGCGCAGCTCTCGATGATTACGTCAAGAATGTCCGACCGCCGCAGTTCGTCCAACGATTGAGTTGAAAGAACCATCGCTGCGTTGTGCTTTCGCCAAGTTTTGAGCGCCTCAACGACATAACGCTGAATGCTCGGGTTCTTCAGAAATACCCATGCCTCATCGATAAAGAACGCCTTAAACTTCGTGGCGATCTCCCGGTCGGCAATTACCGAATTGGCGCGATGCAGGATGTAAAAGAGCAGCGGCTCCAGAAGCTCGGGGTACTGACTCATCTTCTGGAAGTCGAAGCATTGGAATTGTGAAAAGGAAATTGTGTCCGCTGGATTGTCAAAGAGGAATCCGAACTGGCCGCCCCGCGTCCACTTCACGAGTCGGTCACCGAGGTCGTGTCGCAGGGTGTTTGCGAGGACGCCGAGAGTGCGGAGATTAGGCTCAACCTCGTACAGGTTCTCGACTTGGCGAAAGAGGTCTCGTTGGACGGCAGGATCGAGTTCACCAGTGCCAGAGCTTTGCAGCAGAACCTTCACAAACAGTGTCAGAAAGTCGAGGTTCTCTTTGGTCGGCGGCAATGAGAAGGGGTTGATTGTGAAGTCATTCGATTCAAGGCCGACGTGCACGTAGGACCCATCGAATAAGTGAGTGAGGCTCTCAAAGCTACCGCCCAAGTCAAAAATGAAAGTGTGGGGCTGATATTTTTGGAGGTTCGTGATGAGGAAGTTTAGGAGGAACGATTTTCCCGACCCTGTTCGTCCGAGGATGATCGTGTGGGCGACATCGCGGTAGTGGAGATTCAAGAAATAAGGCGAGTGATGATTCGTTTCTAAGACGGCTAGGTATTCCTGGCGCAAATGCGCGTTGACAGGCTCGCCACAGTGAAGGGTGAAGAGAAAGGAAAAATCGGCGTAGTTCGGATTCATCAGGTACAGGCGGCGAAGGTTGAAAGCGTAGTTTCCTGGCACGACAGCCAGGAACGCATTCAGCAGATTTAGCCGTTCCTCGGTTAGTCGAGCGTCGTGGACGCTAAATACTTTGTAAAACTCGGCAGACGTGCGGTCGAGTTTGGCTAGGTCGAGGCCGTAGAGGACAATTGTCAGAGAAAATTCTCCGAAGTGATTGCCATTCAGTTCGAGTTCCTTGATGCTTTCCCCGAGTTCGCGGACCTGGGATTCCTTTGAATCGTCCAGCAAGACATCTTGCGGTGCGTCGCTTAGAGTGACTTGGCTCCTGAACGACCGCTTCGTATTGTGAAAATGTCTGCGCTTCGCTTGTATCGCGCGGCGGGTCTTGCCCGAATCTTCTTTTTTCCATTCCGTCACGACGAAATAGGTCGCGTCAACTTCCAGTAGGCCCTTGAGGATGAGTGGGAAGCTCTGTGCCGATGGCTCCTTAAGCGTGAGGACTTTGACGTAATAATCGTCAACCCGTAGATGCCCTCGGTGGCACTCCAAAGATGAATCGGCCAACTGGCAGTCGAGGAAGGTGTCATACCGGAGTCTGCCGAGGTCAGCCTTGAACGGCGACAAGTTGATTGTTCTGTAGAGCACGCGGAAAGCCTCGTGCTTCTTGAGCAGGCGAACCGGTAGGAAGTCACTGACTTGCAGAATGAATCCAGCTACTTTCTGTCGGAGAGTTGCTTGCCCTTTGCTGAGTTCGTGGTCGAGAAGGATTACCTGCTTCCGGGTCGAGAAGCCTGCGGACAGCTCGTGTAGCGTCTTCAAAGGATTCGCTGGGAAATCGGCGAGGGTATTGCCTATTCCACGCCGATAGCGGAATCCTTCAAATAGCACAACGTAGTAGATGGAAAGTGAGAACAGCCTGTCCGCTTTGCTCGCCAAATACGCAATACGATTGTTGATGGCAGCATCGACCACTGCATTTCCATACTGCCGGTGAGGGATAGTCTGATTGTTGGCTCTGAAGATGTATTGATAGACGCGAAACTTCTCATCGAACAGTCTCAAGGCTGATTCGAGCCGTTTTGTGAATCCGTCCACGGAGTTGTCGTCAAGGCACTCAAAGTCAACCCCGCGCACTTCGAGAACGGCACCGATGTCGCCAGCCTTTGTGACGAAAAATTCCTCGTCAATGAAACTCTGCGGACTGATCTGCTCGTTGAGCGAGCCGGTCTCGTCGTAGTTCTTGATGAGCCTATGAAGGCTAAACATGGCTCACCCTACGAACCGTGACCGGCGAGAACTTCGCGGGATCGTAATGCGTGCGAAGTTTCGTCGATGTGAGGAGGAAGCGAAGAAGTTGGGGATCGTTCTCCGTTGTCCATTTGGCGATGAAGTAGAGAAGGAGGAACATTAAGATTCCTCCCAAGAGGCTCCCCAAGAGGTTGAACGTGGCCGCCCCGATGCACATTGCGAAGAAGAACAGTTTTCTCTCGGCCCCGAGGATTGTTAGGGGGCGCGAGATCGAGCGATAAACTGGATTGATGCGTCGTGCATTCGCCATATCATTCCTCCGCAAGGAATCCCTTTCGCCTGAATTAACCTCCGGGAAATAGCCAGGAGAGAAAGTTCACCGCAGCAATCGCCATCCCGACGCCGAAAAGAACACCGGCGAGGATGCGCTTTGAGCCGCCCTCGCCGAACGCGAAGGTGAGGCCGGCGACCACGATAGCGACAAGCGAGAGACCTCGCGCAATCGTGCTCGTAAAGGCTTGTTGGAGGACGTTGACTGCGTTTTCCCACGGTGAACCTCCCCCTTGCGCAAAGGCCGGGGCAGCTAGGAAGAGTGCCGCCGCAACTAAAACCAGTTGCCGCAATGCCGCTCTCCATCGAGTTACGTTTCGCCAGATCGTTCGCATGTGTGGAACGCTCCTTTCCGAATTCGTGCTCAAAGGACGAAAGGAGGAGTTCCCGCCGATTCCTGTTCGCAGCGTCCAGCTAACGCGAGACTCCGTACCGCTGTCCTGGCGTAAAGTCCTTGCACGTGTTCAAGGCACACGTAGAGCGAGTGCTCCTGCCAGAGGGTCAAGATTTTGCGTTCAACCAGACGTTGTGGGCGGCCTGCGGTCCTGGCGGCTTAAGGTGAGGTTTGGGACCCCAGTCCCGCAGCGGAGAATTCAGCGAGAACTCCCCTCATATACAAGGAGCCTTTTCGAAAGAAAAAAGTAAGAAGAAAAAATGCGTGAGGTAGTGGGGTGCCTTTGCGGTTCCATTGACATCCAAACAAACAGCGTGTCACGCTTTTAATGCCCATTCCCATTGGCCGGAGCCTGGACGAGGGACCCTGCATGGAGAGACCAGACCCGTATGGCGAGTGGGTACTCCACCAACATTCCGATCCGAACGACGCTACCGCCCAGGCAATCAACGAAAAACTGGTGACTGCAGCCCGTGCTTTATGGCCGCGAGTTTTAGCACACGCCAGGATCGAACTGCGAGGCAAGACTTCTGAGCCGGAAAGCGAAGCGTTGGCCGGTGAGGTTTGGGAGTCTGTCTTGAAATCCGTTGCGAAAGCCCTGCAGAGAAAACGCGACGCGGGAGCCGTTGCAGACCTGGACGCCTATCTGTTCGCGGCGTTCCACCACCGGTTCAATAGATTCTTGAAAGCGGAACAGCGACGAAATGACGCAGTTGAACTCGTGTCTTCTTCAATGGATTTCGATCAGATCGCGAGCGCGCACGATACGAGGTGGACTTCTGAGTTGGAAACGGGCATCGCGGTTAAGGAAGTGATCAGCCGCATGGATGGGACGACTCGCAAAATCTGGCAGGCGCGCCAGTATGGTTATTCCTGGAGAGAAATTTCGAGGTGGTTAGGTATTACCGAGCAACAAGCAAAGATGAAGTTTCGCTACGGGCTGGGCAAGACTCGTCAGAGCTTGTTTGGAAAGCCCAAGCGAAAGCCGCCAGCTTGAGGCGTAGTGAACTATTCTGTTGAGTTTGACAAGTTTCAGGCGTTGAATTCTCGTTAAGGTGAGGCTGGTCTGAACCAGAAACCATATACTGCGAAGGAAGAGCGGGATGTTCTGGGCGCTCTGGGTCGAGGGCTTCGGGATGAGTTTCCGAACCCTGAACGTGTCGGGTGTCCCGGTCGCGAGGTGATCTCTGCGATTGCCGGACGCAGGGTGCCGCTCTCGGAAGCGCAAACATACCTGGACCACCTTGGCGCTTGCAGTCCTTGTTACCGCGATTTCCTAGAACTTCAGGCGAAGTATCGTCAGCGCCGGACCCAGATGATATTCGCGGTCGCTGCGAGCGTATTAATTGTAGTTGTATTGGCATCCTGGGCGATGTTGCGTCAACACAATCTGCAAATAGCCCATACTGTGCTTGATTTGAGAGAGCGGTCTATCGCAAGAGGGACAGAGCGACCTTCGCTGCAGTCGCCAGTCGAGATTTCACGCTCCACATCGCGCCTCGATATCTATCTACCCCTCGGTAGCAGCGAAGGCGCGTACGATGTTCGCTTCCTAAACAGCAGAGATGAAACGCTCTTAGAGGCAAGTGGTGTAGCTAAGGTGCAAAGCGGGATAACCGTCCTGCCACTCAATGTCACGTTGTCGTCGCTTGATAGGGGGTACTACACACTGCAAATTAGGAGGGCAGCTTCCGATTGGAGTTCGTTCAGTTTAAGGCTGAAATAGGAAGTACTGTTCTTACGTAAAAAGGCGAATCGCTGGCAATGAAAGATGTTCATTAACGCCAAAATGCAATGATAGGCGCAGTCCTCCATTCCAGGCGTATCCGGTGTCTGTGACCCGAATTTTGAAGCGTTCCAAATCTTTAGTCTTAATTACAAGTGGAGGTTCGCAATCGGAAAAGTATGTACCTGATTGCCCGCCCCGAATGGACACAGTGTATGTGATCTGAGGGAACAGCAATCCCTCGCCTGGTATCCCGTGCATTTTGACTCGTCGATCAAAGACGTCAGCTTGAATTTTTGTAAGAGCTTCTGCGGCTGTAGTCTTGTTGCGGAGAATTACATCCAGTATAAGGTCTGAGTCTCTCATACCATTCCGCGCACCAAACAGGAGTACCTTAGGATCGGGTTGCTCCCAAGCACAGTTCTCATCCAGTGAAAGCCTGAAGAGGTCGAGCCGTTCTGTATGGAACCAGGTCGAAAGCTCAGCCAATGCAGAAGAAAAGAAATTCTCTACCACATCTCGATGTTGCTCCAAGCGGAGCATGAGTTCGCTTTTTCCCCAGACGAAACCGGAAACGCCCCGGTCCTCCAGTTCCGCATTCAACCAATTCATGAACAACCCAGAAGGATTCACAGGGACGCAGAGAATCCAGAGGGCGGTACGCCGCCCGTTTTTTAATAACGCATCCAACGACTGCCTGATTTTAGGCTTCGATACCGCCAGGTCCTCGATGAACTTGCATTGGAAAACTACGTCGCCATCTTCGGGATTGCGGCTAAATACAACGATGTCCCGTCCACCGTCCCAGCTTTCTGCTAAGGGGACAGCCTTAGGAAACTCGTACCTCGCGAGACGAAAGCACATTTCCTGAAATCGCTTCGCGTCACCTAACAACATTAGATTGAGATTGAGCAGCGTCAAACCCCATTTCCAACAGAATGCGCTTCGTTGGCGAACTTGCCTACCGGTGCCGTCATGCGCTTCGTGCCAATTCAAGAGCCTTTTGCATTTGTGGATCTTCTCCGGCAAGAAGCTGTTCCGGCGGCTGCGGAACAGGAATGCTCGGTGTGATTCCTCGTCCTTCGATCAGCTTGCCCTGCCACGTGAGGTATGCGGCGACCGGAAGACCCACGATGTAGCCGAAGCCGGCCTTGAATGCGCTTCCGCTCAAGAGTCGTCCTGGAGTTTTGGTGCCTATGATGGTCGCGAGATTATTTTCTTCGGCGAAGGCTGCAACCATTTCTCCAGCACTAGCGGTATGCTCGTTGACCAAAATTATCACCCGCCCGTGGAACTTTTGCGGCCCCAAACCTTCGGTCACCACGAGTATGGACTTGTCGATGAAACCGTAGCGCAGCGCCAGCCAGATCAGTGTGGATTTGCGCGAAGGGATGCGGCCAAACCTCGCCAACTCCTCACGTGAATAACCCTTCTCCTTGCGTTTTCGCGTGAGACTGTAGCCGACCTCCTGTTTTCCTGGCGTCAGATAGCTCATCAGTCGGAGGCCGCCGATTCCCCCGCCAGTATTGCCGCGCAGATCCACGATTAGACGATTTGATCCCCGCAGGTGAGCGAATGCATTATCGAGCGCCTTTGCCAGGTCTATTCCAACCGCGCCGGGAAACATCGTGACTTTAAGCCAGCCGATTCCTTCGGGCAGTTGCGAGCAGATGACCGACTTTGGGACGATGACCGGATGCTTCTTGTCTCGTGGTGACGGTACATGAAGATTGCCCGTTACCCGTTTACCGTCCGGTTTCTGCACCGCGTACTGCGAATCTTCTCCCACGGGGAAGATCGGAGGGTCGGGTGGACGCAACTCTCGATTGCGAATCTGTAGCAAAACGTCGCCTGGACGGATACCCGCCGTGTACGCTGGTCCGCCCTCGTGAACATCCTGAAACATCCAGTGCTGCTCTCCGTCGAGATTGAAGCGCATGAATGTTGCGCTGATCGCGTGTCGCCCTGGAACGTTCGCGCTCTTTGCGTGTCGGAATCCGGTGTGGCTCGTTTTCAGTTCATTTAGGAGCTCCTGCATCTTCGTTTCAAATTCCTCGTCAGAAGAACTTCGCAGAATCGCTTCCTTTCCGGCTGATGAAAGTGCATTCCAGTCAGCACCGTTCATTGCAGGATCGAAGTGCTTCCGTTTTACGAGGTCTGAAACTCGTGCATAAATTTTCTCGCGTGCTTGAAGTTGAAGGGTCATTGGACATCCAACCTGATTGGTGAACCGCCATCGCCTGTCAGAACGAAGGCTCCCCAATAATAAGGTGAAACGGTCTTTCCATATTTTGCAAGCAAATCGAGCTTGGCATCGCGAAGGGCCGATGCCTGGTCCTCGCCTGCGACAATGTGCGTGTAAAAGCGATCCATTAAAGCGTGCGTGAATGTGTCATCCGCGCTCCAAAGACTGGCTACTACTGATTTCGCGCCACTCACGAGAAACGCCTCAGCTAAATCAGTTACGCCTTCCTCTCCTTGAAGTTTTCCTATCGCTGTATTGCACGCGGATAAAGTCACAAGGTCGGCGTCAAACCGCAAACGAGTTATCTCCCTGACCTGTAGCAATCCGTCGTCCGAAGTGTTCGGATCGAGGCCAAGGACCACACCAGAACGTTCCGGGAACCGCGAATCGGAAAACCCGTGAACGGCCAGATGGATTATCCTGAAATTGGTTAAGTTCTGAGCCTTAAATGCAGTTTCGGTCGCCTGAGGTCCCAAGAGTAGGGTCGCGTCACTTCGCAAAATATTGTTAATGTCCAGAACTTCGTCTCGGGTTTCCGGCAGATCATAAAGGGCGGTCCCGAACGTATCGGAGACTCCCCGAAGGAGCCTGTCCTTAATTCCTGTCGGCTTGACGAGTGCTGCCGAAACGTTGGCCTGATTTTGGTACGGCGCATTTCCAACACCGAGCAGTGCTTTCTGAGCACGACTTGTTCGCGGTGGTTCGCCACGGAGAACATACAACACGGTAGAGGCGGGAGCGTAGCTCACGACCTTATTCTCCAGGACCAGAACATTCGTAGCATTGGTGAGGGTTTCAAGTGGCAATAAATGGAGGACGCCGTCAGGGACGACGATAAGACGCCTAGCCTGAGAGTGCTTCTCGAAGGGCGATAAAAGAACAGCATAAAGCCGTTGGGAAGATGCCAGATCACTTCGCTTGTCTTGGACTGCGGCAAGATACGCTCGAACCAAATCCTCGAGTTGTTTTCGACCAGCACTCAGGCGTTCCACACCTACTGCGCTTGATGAAATCCAGAGGCAATAGGACTGAGGCTCAGCAAGCACATATTCCAAGATCATTTCGTCGGAGCGAAGCCGCGACTGAACACCCTTCAGTGAGGCAGGTTTCTCGAACCATTCCTTCGTGTTCGTTTCCTGGCCTGTACGCGCTAGGCCCAATCTGCGTTCATATTCGACTAGTTGGTCGAGCAACGTCGTCCGTTCTGTTGCGTCTTCCGACCGCATTAGACGTAGTTGGAGAGCTGCGACATCATTCTCAAGTTTCCGTACCTGCTCGGAGTCGTTTTGGTTGGGAGCAGCTCCGTTTTCCAAGAGTGCTGCTGGTGTCCTCCCGCGTATCCGCTCCAGCACACTGAATGCGCGAGCGACGTTCCCCAAGCGGGCTTCCATTTCAAAATGAAGCAGGTACGTATCGCTCATGGCGTCAGCCAGGGAGCTATTCCAATACGCCTCGTTCGTGTTCACGAGCATGCCGTCGATTACGTCCTCAGCCTGGTTGTAGAGTTGTTGGGCGGCAAGTGTGTGGCCCTGACGGGCTTTGAGATCGGCGAGAACGGTTAGATCGCGTGGCAGGTAATAACGGTCGCCCACCTTCTTACTGACATCCACTCCTGCGGCAGCACGATCTTCCGCCGAGCGAAGGTCGCCGGTGTCACGGTAAATCCTTGCGAGGTCAAGCATTGCCTGCGCCGCCATGCGGTAGAAGGTGTGCTGTCGTCCGAGATCGCCGCCTCGCTCTAAATACTCGATTGCTTCCTGACTACGACCGATTCGCAGGGCGAGTTCGCCTTTGTTAATCAGAATCTGAGATTGGTGACCGAACTTCTGGTTCTGAATGGCAGTCGAAAGCGCATAGTCCAAGGTACTTTCTGCCTCATCAAACTTTCCCTCGCCAGCCAAGGCCCAACCCTTTCCTTCGTAGGCCATGTATGGGAATCCGCAATCAGGGTTGTCACGACTGCGTTTGATTGCCCGCTCAAAGAAAGCTAGGGCCTCGCCGTATCGCCGAACTTCGTTGAATCCATTCCCAAGCATTTCGAGGGTCCGAACCTGACCACCAAGATCGCCGCTCGCCATTGCAGACAGAAGTGCGTCGCCGACCATCGTGGACGCGCGTTTACTGTCACCTTCCAAGAAACCAATGATTCCCAGCTCGCCCTCGGCTCGCGCCTCCCATTGTTTCTCGCCAAGAGCTTGAGCGATGCTCCGTGCCTCAAGCCAGTCTCGTTTTGCTTCTGTCGTGCCGATCTCCAAGTCCGTGTATCCCTTTTGAACAAGGCACCACAGGCGTAGGCGGGAGTCGGTTTTCGCGGCTGCACTGTTCAGTTCGGTCTGAATCATTTGCGAAACATCGACGTAAGACATCGTTTCGGATTGAGCCCGAATTCTTCCGACACGGGCATAGATTTCATTTCGGGCGTCACCATTCTTCTTGAACAGTTCCTCCGCCCGCGCGTATAGAGGCCCAGCTTTCGGCCAGTTGAAGAGCCACGACAACCGATTGGCCTCCGCAAGGAGAGCCTCCGGGGTCGAGGAATCTATTTGGCTTGGCGGGATAGGCTTTGAAGCGCGGTCAGACCTGGCTGCCCGCGCGAGATACAAACGAATATACTTTTGGGACAGTGCGCCAAACGCAAGGAGAGCCGCAGATACCAGAACGAGCGTTACTGCAAAACGCTTCGACACACGCATGGCTACTGACGCTGGGCAGGGTTGTTAATCTCATTTTGCTGCCAAACCGCTAGCTGCCGGAGATTGATTTCCTGTTTGCCTTCCCGGTATCCAGCGGCCAGCCTCACTTTCGAGGCTCGCCTCTTAACAACCCTAGTTTACCGTCTTAGTTGCATCTAGTGAATGAAGAAGCGAGATTTGAAAAAGGCACTTTGGATTGGGAGCATTACTGTGAGAATTACCGAAATCGCAGACTATGTTGAGGCAATGATCCCGAAGTTGAGGCACTTCGCAGAGAACAATAACGACATTGATCTACCCAACGAACTTGTTCCTAGCTTTCTAATCAATTTCTTGACCGACCCGGTTTTGAGGGCAATGGGCGAGCGTCCTTCCCACTTGCAAGGCAAATAACGGTATGGGCGGGACGCCCGCACGAAAGGGCGTCCCGCCGCGCGGATTAATCAGTCGAACTGATTGCCGTGAGAATTTCGGCGCTCGTGTGCTGAATCCTTCCGAGCGACGCCGCGAGAGTTTCCTCGTTTCCATCGTAGAGGTGGATGTAATCCACGGAGCTGCTCGCTAAAAGACCCATCGCGCTGCAGACAACAAATGCGACGGCTTCTGCTTCCGTTTCGCGCACACGCTTGCTGGTTTCGATGCGCTGTTGCCCTTGATGCATAAGAGCATGGGCGGTTTCATGCACTAAGGTCGCAAACTCTTCGGCGGCTGACTGTCCAGGCAGAATGGTGATTTTTCCAGGTGAGCATTGCCCCTGCGCCGGATGGATCGCTTCCGAATATTCGAGTTGAATGCTACGACTCGAAACAAATTCCTGCAGCCGCTTGATCCGGTCGGCGGGATCGCCCTCGGTGCTGCCAAGTTGCGGAACCGGCTTACCGTCCGTGTCGGCCATATCAAAGACATAAACGGCGCGAAAACGAATGGCGTTGTCCTGCTTCGCGGCATCCTCCGTTCGCTCCGATTCTTTCTGAAGAACGACTGGAGCGAGAATCATGATCCCTTTCGCGCCTTTCTTGACGAATCGCCCCAGGCGCTTCCAAGTGTTGAAACCCGCCACGTGCGTAGCATCCGGCCTTTGCGTCGCGATAAGCATGATGTTGTGCAACGAATAGCGATGGAACCGCGCCATTGCGCCTAAATACTCCCTCAGCTTCTCACTGTGGCCCGCTTCCAGGGCATGGCTGAGTTCTTCGATTGCGTTGCTTGCGATCTGTTTTGCTTGCTCGATTTTCATTTTGTTTTCTCCTGTTTCGGGAGTCGTTGCTCCCTTCACCACAAGCCGAGGGAGCAATGACGCGAAACAGAGGCAAAGCGAAGAGCGTGGCGCGTTCAGGACGGAACGGGCGGCACAGTTGAGTGACACAGCTTTTTCGTGGCGCGAAATGTGCTAGTGGAGATCGGAGCCGGTGTTTCAGGCGGGACGCGCAACGCTCGAAGCGAAATCGGAGCAAGTCTTAAACGGGAGAACGTCAATTCAAAAGTGCCGAAGAGAGGTGGGCGAAGACAAAGCGAATATGCTATATTGCTTCTGGCATGATCGGCTTCAAAGAACGAAGGTGGAAAATCACCCTCTATAAGCGCGAGTTGCAAGCGGATGGTCGCATTGCAGATGTCGAAGTCGAGTCGTTTGACGATGCCCGCGCAAAGCAGCCCTCGGGGGATATCCATGACTCGCACGGTCGCTTATCGTTCCTCACAGCTACGGGTAAGGAAGTTCTGACCGGTGGCGTTGCATTCATAGCAAAAGAGGTCTGAATCGTAGCCCCCGAGACGGAATACCGCGCGCGACGACGAGCGCTCACTGGCAACATCTCTCCTGCATGGGATATTCTCCGTATCAGATTTACAGGTCATTGTGACTACACAGGCGCGGAAAAGCGCTTGACACGAGGGGAGCCTATCTGCTAATGGTCATTAGCGAATCAGATTTGAAGTCAACGCGGGAGGCAGCAGCAGCTCTTGGAATACATCACATCACTCTTCAGCGATACGTTGCTTCAAAGAAGGTTCCAGCTCCAATCATACGTAGTGTCGGGGGCGTGAAGGTTCGTCTATGGAGCACCGAGGATATTGAAAGAGTTCGAGGGATTTTGCCCACGATAAAAAACGGGAGAAGACACAAGAAGAAAAAGCCCAAGGCGAAACGAAAGAAATGATCAAGCGGGACGCGACGGTGTTCAAAGCACCGACGCGCCCCTGACCAGCGTGCCTGTAAAGGAGGCAACGGTGGCTGCAACTGAAACTATCTATTTACCATTCCGAGCGCAACTCGGCCTATGCCCCGTATCGTCACCGTCGATCTCGTGTGCGACGGGTAAAGCATCATCTGCCCAACCTGAAACAAAGTCAGCGCATTCCTTCCTTGACGATACGATCCACCTTCCAGAGGTATCCTCTCAGCCTTATCTACGTGTTTGTAGTTATTCCAGAACGCAGTGGAGAGATTTGCCTTCGAGAAGAACAAATGACTTGGAGCAGAGTTACCGATGACAAAACGTAAAGCTGACAAATTGCCCGAGCGCGGGACGCCTCCGCCTCGGGACCACTATCCGGGACTGGATGGAAAGATCGTTGATTGGGCAGCGCATCGCTTCGAAGAAGGCGGGCTGCTTTTTCTCCGTGTCCACTTTACCGACCATACGGAATTGTGCTGGACGATCAAGACAGCGACGGTCATTGCAGAAGCAGATCTCTGTGACTGGAAAAGCGGGAACGAAAAGCGACTCAAAGTCTTCACGAAAGGTGAAAGCGATTGGGAATAGTAGCGCCGGGAGCGGCTCGACGCGGAGGTAGCAACATGCAAAAGGCTCATCTCTACGAGGCAATCCATTTGTTCAATCGTGGAATCGACGATGCGGTCCGGGGACTCGAACGCCTAAAACGCGCCAAGAAATCACAACTAAAGGCCGAATATTTCGATGAAAAAGTACTGCTCCTTGAGAAGCATCGTGCGCTTCTCAATGGCTACTTCTGTAACAACATGGATAGCTCCGAGCAATGGGACGAGGCACGATTCGCCAAATTGCACCGCGAATACGAAAAGAAGGCACTTGATGAAGTACAGGTCTACCAGGATGTCCACGCTGTCGAAGAGATACGACGACAGGAAGGAAAACCACCGAAGGTCAGATTCCTGACCGAGGAACAGCAACGAGATTGGAAGCGACAATACCCGACTGCACCTTCTGGAACGGAACCCGCAACATCCAAATAGGGGACCAAGGAGACGGGCATGACGACACGATTGAAGCGCAAAACGGAACTGGCTGCTCTCAACAAGCAGATACAGAAGAAATACGACCGATTTCGCGAGAAGTATCCCGACATTCGTGGGAAACAAGTGGACTTTGTGAAGCACTTTATGGAAGAAGGCATCCTCTTCTTTTCTATCCGCTTTATGGATGGAACGAACTTTTGTGTTCAATACGAGCCCACTGCCGATCTTATGGGTGTCGAATATTCGGACATGAGAACCGGCGACGCGGTGATCCTAAAAGATTATTTCCGGCGACGCGATTACTGATGATCGAAGAATCGGATAACCCGGACGTTCTGCGCCAAGAGATCAGAAGGATGCTCGCGCAAATTGAGGATCGCGATTTGCTGCTATTTCTTCTCTGGACGATGAGGCGCATCTCCAAGAACCAACCGCTGCCGCAGCTCGATGAGATCAAGCCTCTTCGCGATGCGTTCGTTCGAGTATCGACCGCAATCCGCGAGCGAAGGAAGGCAGAAAGCACCGACTTGGACTTGGTGATGAAATGGATTGGGTCGGATATTGCCAACCTCGCGAGGCCTCTTGCAAGAACGGTGAAATTTTACCGGGAACAGGCGGGGCAGACCCGACTCAAACTGAGCAAACGTTGCAAATTCTCGCTCCGAACGATACTCGCAATCGAGCGAGGACAGGTCAAGGACTTGACTCTGCCTCGGCTTCAACGCTTGGCGGATGGTCTTGGCGTGAACGTGGGCGAGTTCATGGACAAAATTGCGGAGTACGAGCGTGAGGACAACGAAGAACAATAAGGGAGCGCGAATCCAGAAGGGCAGGCGTGCAAAGTACGCTGTGCTGCGTGGCAAAGTGGTCGAGTGGGTCGAACACTCAGAGGAAGACGGCCTAGTCTCGTTCACGATAGGGTTCACAGACGGCACGCACTTTGATGTCACCTGCGGAACAAAACTCGTGCACGCGTATTACGCCGATATGTCCTCGGGAGATGAAGTGAGGCTCAAGGAATTTAGGAAGTTCAAGCCATGAACCTCAACGCTATCCGCAGGGCCTTGAAAGAGGGATACCAAGACCGTGGTGTCTTTGAGCCGGAAGAGCGGTTTTGGAAAGCAGTGAAGGAAGTGATTGACGTGTTGGAAAGAAAGAACCATAAAGGCAAGAACTGTAAGAAACTAAATTCGCACCTCGCGCCTGCAAGAAGGAACCGTTTCCTCAAATGAGTATCATCGGTGACCGGCTCTATTCTGTCCGCCAGCAAAAGGCCCTATCACGGGCGCAGCTCGCACTTCGTATAGGACTTCGGGAGTCCGACGTGCGAGATATTGAAAATGGAAAAACGATTCCAGATCTCGGCAAGCTCGAATCGTTGGCGGGGGCTATGGAGATTCCTTTGGTTAAACTATTCTATGAGGGCGATAAACCGCCCGATTTTGCAAATCTACCAGACCGGATAACCGCTGACGAGATTGCAGGTGCGGCTCCTATGAGGCTATCGAAAAAAAGCCGCGCGCAACCATTCTGAAGGAGTGATAATTACACAGAGTAGCGGTGGCGGCTGCAGCAAGGAGGTAAAGAAGATGGACTTGCGATGCCCGAATTGCAACAGTACGGACTTGAAGAGCCTCTCTGTCGTGTTTCAACAAGGACGTTTCTCGGTGAACACGCGTTCGCGCTTGCGTGGCGTGGTCGTCGGAGCAGGAGGGCCGGACGTTGTGATCGGCAGAGCGACGACGCGCGGGATGCAACAGAGCGACCTTTCCAGGAAGCTCGCTCCTCCGACAAAATGGTCATACGGCAAGCCGATCTTGTGGTCGCTCGGAATCTCATTCGTCGCGCTCGTTGTGTATGTGCGTTCGGTCATGTCACATCCTGGGCCGGCGTCATCGTTTCCCGTGACGATGTACGCTGTGATTTTCCCCATTATTTTGGCGGTGCTACTGGCTGCAATCTGGCGACACAATCATTCGACGTTCTCTCGGGAGTATGCTGAGTGGAGCCGCTCCTTCGTTTGCGAAAGATGCGGAGCCGTCAGCCAGCACGAGCTCAGTCACGCTTCTGCGGCGTAACGACCTGTAAATCCCCCGTCGCACAAAGGACCTAGCGGAGCCGTTGCTCCGCTAGGTCGAAATATTGTTTGGACAGCTCGATGCCGAGGAAGCGGCGGTTTACGTTTCGTGCGGCCAGAAGCGTGGAACCTGAACCACAGAACGGGTCGAGAACCACGTCGCCAGGATTTGAAAACGATTCGACTAATGGCGTTAAAACGCTGACCGGCTTCTGAGTCGGATGAAAAGTGTTGCCGGTGTACTTCCATTCCAGAACGTCAGGTATAGTGCGAGTCGGTTTCTGCGGATTGCCCTTCGCCAGCAGGTAGGCGTTCTCATGCTGATAGCGAAGGAAACGCTCGGTGGAAGCATAGCGCTTGATGAACGTCAGATGGCCGATTACTCGGAAGCCCACTTCACGCCAGGCGGCGAGGAATTTGTCGGCTTTATGCCAGCCGTAGAAGCTGACGCAAAAGCGATTCCAGCGGAGCACGCGATAAATCTCTCGGAATGCAGGCTTAATCCAATCGGATGCACTATCGTTCGGTATAGTGCGACCATCACGCGCGACGTAGCTCGCGAGATACGGCGGGTCCGTCAGCACGAAGTCGAACCGGTTCGATACCATCTGTGAGAGCACGTTCACACAATCGCCCTGCAGCACACTGTTAAGCAACTCTTTGCTGTGAAAAGTTAATTGTTCTGTCTTCATTTCCGTTCTCCTGTGAGGTGGTTTGGTTTCTTCACCGGGAGCAGAGGAACCAAAACACCGCGCTTTCAGGAGAGCGGAAAAAACGTCAGCAGCGGCTAAAGCGGTAGGCAACGGGTGTGACAGGAGAGTGGTTTTCGAATGGCACAGCGGTGTGCGAGCGAAAGCCGACTAAGCTCCTCAGATTTGGGATTCGTGTTTGCGGACCCGGAAACGTGCCTGCCTATCGTATAGAGAGCAAAAGGGATGTGGTACCTTGGTTCACGCACAACTTCCGTTTGTCGGAATGTGAAACTTGAAATTCTTGGTATCGCAGTAAGGGGAATAGCAAAAGTCAACGAGAGCGTCGATGGAAATGAAGAAAACCAACTACTCTGAGGAATCGATGAGTGAGCAGCAACAAACGGCAAAGAGAGAGCGCGTGGTAACGACGTCTGGAGACTTGATCGAGAGCCAAGTCGCAAAGCTCCGTGAACTATTTCCTGAAGTCTTTGTTGAGGGGAAGATCGATTTTGACAAGTTGAAGGTTACTCTCGGTGCCGCCGCTGAATCTGGTCCTGGACGCTTTCACTTCAGTTGGGCGGGAAAGGACGACGCGGTTAGCCTGTTGCAAACTCCCAGCGCAGGCACGCTCGTGCCTTGCCCAGAGGAATCAATCAACTTTGAGACTACTGGCAACGTCTTCATCGAAGGAGACAACCTCGAAGTCCTAAAACTGCTCTTCAAACCGTACTTTGGTCGAGTCAAGCTGATATACATCGATCCCCCATACAACACCGGCCAGGACTTCGTGTATCCCGACAACTACGCTGACCCGCTCAAGACGTACCTGCAAATCACGGGTCAGGCGGACACGGAAGGCAATCTCCTGACTAGTAACCCGGAAACAAGCGGTCGGTATCACTCAACTTGGCTCTCGATGATGTATCCGCGGCTGTTCCTCGCTCGTCAACTCCTCAGTGATGACGGCGCGATTTTTGTAAGTATTGACGACCATGAAGTGCATCACCTGCGAATACTAATGAATGAGGTCTTTGGCGAAGAAAACCGAATCGAGTGTTTCATCTGGAAAAAAAGCTACGGTGGCGGTGCGAAGGAGAAGTATGCAGTCACACAGCATGAATATGTGCTGCTGTACGCGAAGGATCTCGCAGGTATCAACGATCTTTGGCTGCCCCCGGATGCGGCAGCTGAAGCGCGATATTACAAGTACCAAGACGAGAAGTTCGAGACCCGTGGTCCCTACCGCGTGAAGCCACTGGAAGCCACCAAGAGCATGGACAGTCGCCCGAATCTGGTTTACCCGATTCCATCCCCGAAGGGCGGTGAGATCTGGCCTAAGCGTCAGTGGTGGTGGGGCAAGGAACGAACCGCTGTCGCGCTCAAGAACAACGAATTAGTTTTTACCGGGGATGGCGACAATCTCTCTGTCTCATACAAGCAGTACTTGCGGGACGAAAACGGAGAAGCGCGAGGTGCAAAGCCTTTTTCGGTAGTCGACGGTATTTACACACAACAAGGTACGGCGGATTTGGCTGAACTATTCGGAGAGTCCGTCATCCAGTTTCCCAAGCCTGTCGCGTTGATAAAGAAGCTCATAAACATCGGGTCCAACGCCGACGAAGGTCATATCATCCTCGATTTTTTTGCGGGTTCGGGCACGACAGCGCAGGCAGTTTTAGAGCTCAATCGGGAAGATGGCGGCGACAGAAGGTTTGTCCTGGTTCAATTGCCGGAACCAACTGGTAACACCAAATATCCAGCAATTACGGACATTGGGAAGGAACGAATCCGTCGGGTGATTGCGAAATTGGCGAAGGATACGCAGAAAGGACTTGATTTGAAAGATAGCCAACAGTCTGAGGATGTTGGCTTCAAGGTGTTCAAGCTCGCTAAGCCTAATATTCAACAGTGGTCACACGATGAAGAGCGCGATCCCGAGGCGTACTCGCAAAAACTCGCTCTTTTCAATGATCCGTTGGTGGCAGGCTGGAAGCCCGAGAACGTCATTTGGGAAGTTGCTTTGCGCGAGGGATTCGGATTGAAGACTCAGTTCGCATCGAGAAACCTCGGCAATGGAAATACTGTCTACGACGTGATCGACCCGGATTCAGGCCAGAAGTTCATGATCTGTTTGGATGACAAGATCCCTATCGATTTATCGAAACATTGCGAATTGACGGTGGAAGATCTGTTCGTCTGCCGCGATGTTGCGCTCGACGATTCCGCCGCCGCAAATCTGGCGCTACAGTGTCGGTTGAAGACCATTTGAGGGCCAAATAGTGCGATTCCAGTTTGACGGTAATCAAGGCTTCCAGTTAAGAGCGATTGAATCAGTAGCTGATCTCTTACGCGGACAGCCACGGAGTCTGATGGACTTCGCGTCCGTAGAGGCAGGGTCTCTTTTTGGACCGCCACGTAATCGTCTGGATTTGGACGATGCGCAGCTGTTGGAGAACCTCCAGGCCGTCCAGCGGCAGAACGGTATCCCTCCGGACACCGTACTCCAGACGATTGAAGAAACAATCAATACTGTTTTTGGCGATCACCTACTTAGGTTTCCGAACTTCTCGGTGGAAATGGAGACCGGAACGGGCAAGACCTACGTTTACATTCGTACCGCGTTGGAACTCAATCGACGGTACGGCTTGCGGAAATTCATCGTTGTAGTGCCGTCAGTGGCCGTGCGTGAAGGCGTAATCAAGTCCCTGAAGATCACCCAAGATCACCTGCGAACACTATATGACAATGTACCCTACCGCTATACCGTCTACGACTCCAAAAGCATAGCCAAAGTGCGCCAGTTTGCCCAAAGCGACTGCGTGGAACTCCTCGTCATGACGATTGACTCCTTTAATAAAGAAGACAACGTTATCCGACAGAGTACCGACCGGTTGCAGGGAGCCACGCCGTTATTCCTCGTACAAGCATCACGCCCAGTTCTGATATTGGACGAACCTCAGAATATGGAGAGCGAGGCTCGCATTCGGGCCCTCGCGAGTCTACATCCCCTGATGGCACTCCGCTATTCAGCGACCCATCGGAACCCGTACAACCTAGCTTATCGCTTGACTCCCTTTGAGGCGTATCGGCAGTCTTTGGTGAAAAAAATCGAAGTTGCGTCTGTGGTCAAAGAAGACGACTTCAACCAAGTGTTCGTGAGGGTGAACGAAATTCGGACTGCTGCCAAGACGGTGCAGGCCAAGATCGCGGTTCACCAGCGCATGGCGAACGCCGCCGTCAAAGAGAAGGCCTATCTTTTCAGGCCGGGGGATTGCTTACAAACCAAGGCTGAGCGTCCTGAGTATGCCAGCTTTGTGATTGACGAGATCAGTGCCGGCGACCAGGTGGTCCGCTTCAAGAACGGAATCGAAGTCGGTGTAGGTCAGACGCAGGGCGGCGACCAGGCAACACTATTCCGTGAGCAAATCCGGTATACGGTCGAGGAGCACTTCCGAAAGCAGAAGCGGCTGAAGGCGTCGGGGATCAAAGTGCTCTCGCTATTCTTCATTGATCGCGTCGAGAATTACCTGGGCCAACCTCCGGCGAATAAGGGAGCGGACCGCGTTGATGGCCTTTATCCGGGCATCATCCGCGAACTGTTTGATGAAGCATTCGAGGAATTAAAATCGAAGTATTCAGAGTTTGCGGACTCCAAGGCGGCTGATGTGCGCGCCAGCTACTTTGCCAAAAAAAACCGCCGAGGTGGAATAACGGAAACCATCGATTCGACGAGTGGACAGAGCGCGGAAGATCGAACGGCTTATAACCTCATCATGAAAGACAAGGAGCGCTTGTTGTCACTCGATGAGCCTGTGGCCTTCATTTTCTCGCACAGCGCCCTGCGTGAGGGCTGGGACAATCCGAATGTTTGTCAGATTTGTACGTTGAATCAAACGGTCTCTGAAGTGAAGAAGCGCCAGGAGGTCGGGCGTGGCATGCGGCTCGTTGTGAATCAACAAGGGAAGCGCGTGACGGAAGACAAGTCAAACGTCCTTACCGTCGTCGCAAACGAGAGCTACGAACTGTTTGTGTCTGCATTGCAGGCGGAGATGGAAGAGGCTTTTGGCAAAGAAGGTGCAGCGCCGAAGCCTGTCAACGCGCGGCAAAAGCGAATCGCAAAGCGCAAGCCACTCGACGCGTTGCCGGAGGAGTTTCTCAATCTGTGGGAGAAGATCAAACTGAAAACACGGTATCAGGTCACCGTGGACTCCGACAAACTGATCACAGACGTTCTGGCCGCGCTGGACAAACTGAAGATTGATCCTCCTCGCATTGTCGCGTCGAAGGCGGAGGTAACGGCGGACGAGAAAGAAGATCGTCTGGACTACCAGCATTTCGGGCAGCGAGTGGTTGCCACGCTGATAGGGCGTCAGGCCGCCCCGAATGTTGTGGCGATGATCGAAGATCTCATTGCGCACATCACGCCGCCTATTAAGCTAACGCGCAAGACACTCACCGCGATTGTCACGCAAACCAAGAACCGGCAGGCCGCACTGGATAACCCGCAGGAATTCGCGTTGCAAGCAGCGCGCATTGTTCGTGAAAAGGCCGTCCAGCAACTAGTGGACGGCATTCAATATCTAAAGGACGGAACCTGGTACGACATGAGCGAGTGGGTGGAAGAGGAAGAAACCGTTTCTGAGCGATTGATCGCTGTGGACAATTCCATCTATGACCACATCGTCGTCCAGTCCGAGACCGAGAAGAAGTTTGTCGAGAAGTTGAAGAAGATGAAGAATGTGCATCTGTTCATAAAATTACCCAATTGGTTCAAAGTGGGCACGCCGGTCGGCCAATATAACCCGGACTGGGGACTCGTCATGGAGCAGGTGTTTGGGGAAGACGGGCCTCTGCTGTATTTGATCCGCGAGACGAAGAGCAGCACAGTGCCAGACGATCTGCGCGGTACTGAGAACCAAAAGATTCACTGCGGAGAGCGCCACTTCACTGGCGCGCTGGGAGTTGACTATCGCGTGGTCACGGCAGCAGATGAATTGCCCTGACCACCGAGGACCCAATCAGCATGTCCCGAGAGTCCAATTCCAAACGCCAATCGAAAGCGGCTAGGAAGAAAGCACGTTCTAACCCGGCTGGTCAATCGCTGAGGTCCCATTATTTGCAGAAGCTGATTAGCCACATTAACCGGAAGGCCTGGTGGCACGTTCGGCCCGTTGACTCGCGAGCCTATCAAAAGCGCGGAAAGTTCCTTGCCTCGAGCTTCGCAGAAGCAGAGTTCTACGGTCGACCCTGTGATATCCCGGAGAAAGTGGACGTATCCCGTCCGATTGTGGGCGACGACTCGATAATCGAGAAAGCATTGATTGGCAGAGTTGACTCCGATCCGAACATGAGTATTGAAAGACGACTCGCTCTCGATGCGAGGCTTCGACGTGCGGCCCTACAAAAAGGATTCGATTGTATTGTGATACTCACACCAAAATCCTTCCACGCATTCCGCAGGTACGGAACAATCCCGCGAAGTATAGAGCTTAATTTACTCAACGTCTGATGTAGATGCAGAACAAGGCTACGTTGATTTCTCCAAGGTTAAGCCTTCAGGCGAGGTCGAAGTTGCAAGTCTGCTGCGGCCCAACCGAGCTTCGCCATTTGAACCACCATCTCATTGTAGACTTCTGCTTTCTTCTGAGGATCTGCAACGGTAATGATCAAAACAGCATGCTCCGGGTCAGAAGATATGTAACTCGCACGGTGGTGCAGGGAGAGATCCAAACGCCAGGTCTTTCCTCGAACGCCTCTTACCATCTCTCGTCTGTATACTTTTACTGGGGACCACTTAAACCCGTGTTCCACGAGGTCCTGCTCATACGCACTTCCTGTAAGCTTCGGGTCCTCGGGCACTTGCTTTTTCTGATGACGCTTGCCGTCTTTCCCCTGATCATAAGTTCCGAGTGACACTTCGATGTTGCTTCTGCAGTATTCGGAGCCAAATGAGGCGTCCAAGTCTGGCTCGTGAACGAGTGTCATTAGGATGTTTGCGCGCACGGTGTCGGCATTCAAGTAGAGGCACTTTGGCATCGGAAAAGTGGCCTTCTCGTAGGCTACGGTTGGTTGAATTTCAAGCTCAAAAATCGCAGTGCACTGCCAGGGATCGCAGGCGAGAATAGTGTCTAAGTCCGGCGGCATTCCAAAGCCTTGGTAACGCAATAATTGTGGGTCGATCTTGCCGCCACTTAATGCCGCTGAATGAACTAGCAGAGCACGAGAGAGGAGACGCGAGCCGGCTCCGACGAGACGGTGATTCACGTTGGCGACCAAACTGGATATGAGGGGCGTTGCGAAACTCGTGCCTACATCTTCTGCAACGTTGCCGCGTCCGTCCAGCGACAGAACTCCGATTTGGCTGCTCCCACCCGACGCATTACAGTTGCCTCCCAAGTGGGATACTTCAGGTTTTGGAAGATAGAGAGGGCCAGGACCTCGGCGTGAAAAAGGCGATGGTTGCCCCGCTTTCACTCGCGACGAAGAGTGCTCGCGGTGAGCGAGGGAACCCACAACGACCGCACGGACCGAGTCAGCGGGCGCGCAGACGCGGTCCGATTCGCCAAGATCGTCGGGGGGCCAACCACGGAATGGGGGAGTGCGATAGTTTCCAGCGGCAATAACGAATGTCACGCCATATTCGTCTTGAAGTCGATCAAGGGCCACACTCAGGTCTGAGAACGTTCGATCTGCTACACAGCGTTCCGTGCCGAGAGATAAGTTCCAGACCTTCACATGCTTGTGACTCTCAAGTGCCTGTTCGAGAGTTGAGATGAGCTTATCCTCCGTCGTGCCTTTCTTGCCCAAGGCAACAATGTCCACGATTCGCGCTGAACAGAGAGGGAAACGGTCATCGCTATGATTTAGTTTTCGAGCGTGTACGACTAGTCCAGACACAAAGCTTCCGTGAGTGTTGTCTTGTTCTTCGTCTACGACGTGAACATCTCGCGCAGTGCGCCACGGGGAAAGATACGGATCGTCAACCACGGTACCCGAGTCGATTATTCCGACGACGGGGTACTCCATGCCTTGCTCGGGCTCCGGAAAGTCATCAGGGACCATACTGCGAATGGTCACCGCCGTGGAGCGTACAGGACTATACAAGGGAAAGGGGCCGATGCTCTGAGTACCTACGTAGAGCTGCAGAGTTTCGATCACTTCGGAACGTTGCACCTCAATGCGATAGATTTTCAGACCCCTACCGTATCGCAATTCGTGTGGCTCCCTGAAACCGAATCGCCTCATCAACTGATAGAACGTTTCATCAACGGCGGCGTCAAGAAAAGGCTGATTGTGACGAAACAGTTTTACTTTTGCGATGTTGTCTTCAGGTCGGTCGACCGTGGGCGTGTAGGCCTCAAACGATTGGAGGGTCGAAAGATTAGCGATGGCCTGTTTTGTTGTATTGGTCTCGATCTTCTTGGCAAGATTTTCTAGTCCTGACTGCGTCACACTCAGCAGCAGGTCGCCCAGACCTTCGGCGCCGATGATTGGGCACGTCGTCGCACTGAAAACATCTGTGGGACGGTGGCTCTTCGCTATCGCATCTTCTCGAACTCGAACTCGCGCGACTGCCGGAACCTTCGGGAACTCTTTGAACGCTCCAGAGAAATGGTCACGAATGCCTATGACCTGGGAGGACAGCTTCTGCCGAAATTCTGGCGTTACTTTCGTAAACACCTTCTTCGGTCCGCCTCCGGCCTCAGGGCGATAAAAATCCCTTTCGAGTGCGGGAACAACCTTCAATGGTAGCTTTTTGATTTCGGCCATAAACTACACCTCTTTTTTGCACCTCTTCAAAATGTGGGTTATGTTCCCAGGAGACATTCCCAACACGGAAGCGAGAACTCGATGGGTAAAAACCGAAGGCAGGTGTTGCTTCGCCTTCAGGATAAGTTCAGGTGTGGATAAGTTTTCGGCATTTAGTGTGCGGAGAAGCAGCCGACGAAGCACGTCCGATTCGGAGACACCCTGTAAGCCGTCAACAACTGCCGATCTGCGCGCGGTCTCACAGATTTGTCGGATGTCTGACCCAGAGAGACCCTCTGAGGCTGCGGCAAAGCGATCCAACGACCGAGACTCTGCAGAACCGACAAATCGCTCGAATAATTGGCGGCGCACTTCTACTTTAGGAAGCTCAATATGGATTCTATAAGCGAATCTCCGCCAGATTGCGGGGTCGAGAAGATGCTCATGATTGGTGGCTGCGAGCATCACCGTTTGCCCCTGGATAGAATCGATATTTTGCAACAGGCTAACGACGACGCGTTTTAACTCGCCTAGTTCCTGTCGGTCATCGCGGAGCTTCGCAATTGCGTCAAACTCATCGAGAAAGAGAACACATGGACGGGATGATGCGTGGTCAAAGAGAAGGCGAAGGTTTTTCGATGTGCTCCCAAGAAATGACGAAATCAAAGTATCAACTCGCGCCGTTACGAGCGGTAGCTTTAGACGACTGGCAATGAACCGCGCGAGTTCCGTCTTGCCGCACCCCGGCGGGCCGTACATCAAGAGCGAGGGAGCAATCCCTACGCCCTCCTCAACGAGTCGATCTGCTGCCAAAACATAGCGCAAAAACTCGTCAACTTGTTCCTTCAGCAGCGGGTCGAGGAAAATCTCCACTTCGTCGGGAGAGATGACCGCTTCATCTGCCAAGGAAAGGCGCGATTCGGAATCAACTGGGACGCGCTCTTCGATTGAAGTGAAACCAGCAGCGGTAACCGATGATCCGACGCCGTTAGGCTTAGAGGCAGCGCGGCGGACACGGTCCGCAGCTTTACGCTCCCCCGCACCTTCGAGCTTGTCCGCGAGAAGACGCGCATATGCAGCACCCTTCTTGCGATCTCCGGTTGTCGCAGCTTCCACCAAATTAAGAAGTTCGGTCAGATATCTCATAAGACTAAACAAGGCACCGTAGAAATGACTCTAGCACAGCTTGACATTAAACAAAAGCCTGATATTGTTAAACGAGCTAAGGTGTGTAGGACCGGTCGCTGGCCTTCTGAGTGTGAAGGAACGCTCCACCAGGAGATTTGGAAATGAATTCAATGCCTAATGCCTTGATGTCCTCAGATCCGTATCGGGTTCTTTCTCTGGATGGTGGCGGAGCAAAAGGCTTTTACACACTTGGCGTACTCAAGCAAGTTGAAGGCATGCTTGGCGGCAAGCCGCTCTGCGAACACTTCAACCTGATTTTTGGCACAAGCACTGGAGCCATCATCGCTGCTCTTTTAGCGTTGGGACATCAAGTTCCAGCCATTCTAGAGTTGTACGAAAAACATGTGCCTGAGATTACGGACAAACTCACTAGACGTGGAAGGACAAAAGCGCTCGCTGCACTGACAGCGAAGGTCTTCGGCAAGGCTGCGTTCAATCAGGTAAAGACCGGGGTCGGCATCGTCGCTACACACTGGCACCAACAAAAACCCATGATTTTCAAAGCCAGTGTGGCGCAAGCTCACGGCAGCAAAGAAACTTTCGCACCGGGTTTCGGATGCACGATTGGGGACGCTGTTCGCGCGTCATGTTCGGCATTCCCATACTTCAACCGCGTGAAACTAAAAACTTCCCAAGGCGCGGAGGTAGAAGTGTTCGATGGCGGCTACTGTGCCAACAATCCTGCTCTGTACGCGATTGCTGACGCTGTGAAAGCACTGAACAAGAATCATACGGCCATTCGCCTACTGACCATCGGTGTTGGTGAATATCCTGAACCCAAAAGATGGGTCAATCCAAAGCACATCGTCACACTATTTGAAAAAATACTTCTTGGTTTTACGTCTTTGGAACTCCTGCAAAAAACGCTGGACGTTAACACAGTCTCGATGGAGCAGTTGCGTTCGGTCTTGTTCAAAGACATTCGAACGGTGCGTGTCAACGATGCTTTTCCGCAACCGGAGATGGCAACTCATCTTCTGGAGTCCGACCGAGACAAACTTAATCTTTTGTATCAGCGTGGTATTGAGTCTTTTGGTAAACACGAAGCGGACCTCAAAGCCCTCTTCGCCTAGTGTGGAGAAATTCTCAATGTCTATTCCTGAAGCGCAGCTTGAAACGTGGTCGCACCAGGGATCGGTCCAGCAATCCTGCGACACATACGCGACTGTCAAGCGCACGCTTGAAGCCAATGACACGAAGTATGCTGACAAATCGTTCGATGTGTTCCTGCAGGGGTCATACGGCAACGATACGAACATCTACGCCGAAAGCGACGTGGATGTGGTGATCAGGACAGATTCGATTTATTACTATGATACTTCGGCGCTGAACCCGCAAGAGTTGCAGACCTTCTACGCTTCCTTTACGGCTGCTTCTTACACGTATGGGGACTACAAAAGCCAGGTCGTTCAGGCACTCCAGAAAAGCTTCGGGCAGAATGTCGTGAAAGCGGGCGAGAAGGCGGTAAAAATCCAGGCCAATGGCACTCGGCGTAGTTCTGATGTCGTTGTCGCAACCGAATTTCGCAAATATTATTCCGGGCCATTAGGTCCGTTGTACGTGCCGGGCATTTGTCTTTTTACCCCTGCAGGGAAAAGGATTTCTAATTACCCGAAGCAGCATTCGGCCAATCTCACTGCTAAGCATCAAGCCACCTATCAGTGGTTCAAACCGATGGTCCGAATTCTAAAGAATATGCGGACCAGGTTGGTCGCCGATGGCATCCTCGCCGCCGGAAGCGCTCCGTCGTATTTCATCGAAGGGCTTCTTTACAACGTGCCGAACGACAAGTTTGGGACCTCATATGAGGATACTTTTGTGGCAGCCGTGAATTGGATTCTCACAGCCGATCGTACCAAATTCGTTACACCTAGCGGACAACATTATCTTTCCCGAGACGGTGCGCCAGAGTGTTGGCCGTGCGGTAATTGCAATGGGTTTGTTGACGCGGTCGTCAAGCTGTGGAACGGCTGGTCTTAACGCCTTCTAGTAGTTGCCAAGGCGTCGATGAGCGTATCGATTCGAGAAACGAACAAAACGAGATCCGGGTAGTGTTCAGGAGGACAAATGGCTACTAACCGCATTGGAAAGTTGCGATCACGACGCACTGATCCGATCATTAAGGCAACGGAAATGCGTGAAGTGTATGACCGCATTTCGGAGGATGACAGTGTCAAGTACGCGGTCGGGGCCATGCAGCCGATTGACAAGGAATACACGACGAAGACCTACGAGGAAGGGGATCGCGTAAAAGCGCAACTGGACAAATCTCTGAACACACAAGCGCCTGCAGTTGTGGAGTTTGAGTACCAGGGCTCCGTGACGAACAACACGCATATCAAAGCGCACAGCGACATTGATCTATTAGCGTTACACGCGCACTTTTATACCGTTCAGCCTCCAGGAAAGCCAACTTTCTTGTATCAGGGTGATGTGCTTATTGACCTTAAGAACCTCCGAGCCTCATGCACACAAGTCCTCAAATCAGCGTTCCCCACTGTATCGGTGAATGACGATCCTGGTAAGTGCATCGCGCTGGAGGGTGGATCTCTTCGCAGGAAAATCGATGTTGTTATCTCGAACTGGTGGAATACGGTCGAATACCAAACGTCCGGGTTAGCCTTTCAACGCGGCGTACATGTATACGATTCAAAAGCTAACATTCGCATCGAAAACCGGCCGTTCTTGCATAACGCGAAAATAGATGAAAGGGATCGCCTATTGAATGGAAACGTGCGAAAAGTGGCGAGACTGCTGAAATCCTTGAAATATGACGCTGACACAAAGGTGAATATGTCCAGCTACGATATCACCTCCATCGCATATCGCATGCCGAATGATCTCATGCGGCCAGGACATGGTGCCGAATTGCTTCTCGTTGAAAACACACGAGGTTTTCTGCGCCTCTTGCTGGACGATAGCGCTCTCCGGGCTTCCTTAAAAGTCCCGAATGAAATGCGGTCCATATTTGCATCTGAGGGCGCTTCAGTTGAGGGTTTGAACCAGTTGTACAAGGAAACTCAGGAACTCGTAGATGATATCAACAAGGGCCTCAGTCGATCTTTTCGAAAGCTTGCAGAAGCGCGAATATCGTATTGAACAGTCGAATGCGGTTTCGGGGCCGCGAAAACCAACGAGCGGGCAATTTCAGCAGGGGCAAAATGGAGGGAGCCTCCCAAGATTTCTGCATTGTTGGCAATCGTCGGGTGCCTGCTGTGCGGAATCTTTCGCGATACACATCGCGATACACAATAACGATGTCTATGGTGTTCTTCCAATGACTTACAGTGCCGTCCGTGCTGTCACGGCAGAGGCCGCGGGTTCGAGTCCCGTCGTCCCCGCCATTCATTCCAAAAGAGTTAGGCGGATTCCTTTGAAACCATCGAGGGCGCGAAAAGGGCGCATTCCGCGCCCTATTTGTGCCCTTTTTCTCCCTCGGCTACGACGGAGTCGCTTCGTTGTCCAGCAATGCGTGATCTCCGCCCGCAGCGGACGGAAAGACCAGCGACACTACCGCTGCTTGCGCCGCATGCTTCGCAGGAGTAACCGCCTGTGTGTAAATGTCCAAGGTCGATCGCAGAGTTGAATGCCGTAATAGCTCCTGCATGACCTTGAACTCCGCGCCCACGCTTCTCAACAGCGTGGAATACGTGTGACGAAACGTGTGCCACCCAAAGTGCTTCTCAATTCCGATCCTTTGCGCCACCGGGCGAATAAATTTCCGCATGATCGCCTGGCCCCAGATCGGTCTTCGACCTCGGTAGCGCTTGCTCGCAAAAACCCAGTCGTTTGGCCGAGTGTAGCGAGCGCCTCTTTTCCAGTGCAGTAGGGCGTCCGCAAGAATCGGATGAATGGGCACGGGCCGCTGCGAAGACTCGGTCTTGCACGGACCGACTACTCCATACACGACGGATCGGGTGACGAGCATATTTCTTTGTGCAAAGTCGATGTCGCTCCACTTCAAGCCGAACATCTCGCTCTGTCGCAGTCCGGTCGAGGCTGCAAGCAGAACCAACGTCCGTTCTCGGATGTTTAAGTGGTCTACCAACGCCTTTATTTCACTGGGCGCGAGGACGGTTGGCGGCTTACGGCGCTTTGCACTCTGACGAACGAGGTGAATCGGATTGCGGTCGAACAGCTCGTATCGGCAGGCATGATTGAAGAGAACAGACATCAGGTTTCGGATTTTGGCGCAACTGCTTTTTGCTAACGGCAATCCACGAAGCCATGATTCAACTTGTATGGTTCGAACCTCTGCCAGCTGGTGTTTCTCCCAACGAGGACGAATCCAGCGGCTCAAGTACGCTTTGTAAACTTTCTTGGTAGCGTGACTGCGCCAGGTGTTTTCCTTCGCGAGTTCGCGTTGCTCGAAATGATCGCAGAGTTGAGCAACAGTCATCGGGACGGGATTCGCTGCTCTGCCATCGGTGTTGATTTCCGAGACCAACCCCGCTACGGAGCGACGCGCGGCATTCTCATCAGGGTATCGCTCAACTGTGCCGACAACCTTTTTGTGGTAAACACGCTTGCCGTCAGTGCCGGTTACAGACCAGCGAAACTGCCAGACTTCGGGACCTCGCTTGCGATTGAGCCTCTCCATGCAACCATGTTGCATACATCTCCTCCTGCACCGCCGTTGCGGAGCAGTAAGAATCTTCAGGCATGGTGACGACGGGCAGATATGGAACGGCCAAACTAGCCGAGTGAATTGCTTTGCGGCGGCAATAGCCTTCGTGTCGGCCAGCCTGGAGCGGCTTTGCGTGCGACGGAAGCGCGGGTGGTCTAGCGAGCTTCTGTTGGTGGCTTGAACTCTATCAGACTCACATTTTGGATTGAGCCCGAAAACCCTTGCCGCGCCTTCACGACAAACTCGTAGGGAACGTAACCCGTCAGTTTCTTCCCGTCGACCGTATCGGCGACTATTGGCGTCGTCTGGAAATCTACCTCACTGCAGAGGATTGTCACCTTCCTCTTATGCTCAGCCGAGACTTGGAGACTGCCTGAATCATGGCTCAATACTCCAGGCGGGGCCAACTGTTCTAGACTGACGCCCTCGTACACATGAGAGTGACCGCTTATTGGGTCCGCGAGGGCTACGGTCAAGCGCGGCTTCTTCTGAAGATCAGATAGACGATAGTAGAGCCTCTTCTTTTCGTACTTGATTTGAAGCAGTAGTCTCGGATTTCGATTTTGTCCCAAATAGTTCTGCATGGCGTCGGCTCGTCCTCCTCTTTGTGCAAAGAGAGGCGAGGAACACAGAATGAGCATTATCAATGTGCCCCAGCTGCGGTTCATTGGAAGCCTCCAATCTCAGATCGTGAACAAGCATCAGTGCCTGTCGGACCTTGCATGTTTGTGGAACTTCCAAAAGTCTGTCTTGTTTGGTGCACTGCTTTCGTTCGGTGGTGTCATGCGTCTACGCGCATCTTTCACGTAGCCAAGAAACCGGTGCGCAAGCTCCCGAATTCGTTCCGTCTCCCGATTGGCGATTGCGTCGGCTGGAATAAGCTCGTTTCCGACGCCGATCGCTGAAGCTCCTGCCAAAAGAAAACTCGTTGCCGTTTGTTGAGTAACACCTCCCGCTGCAATCAAGGGAATTTGTGGCAAAGAGGTCTTCAATGCTTTGATGTACCTTGCCCCGCCAACATCCACGCAAGGAAAAACCTTCACGAAATCTGACCCCGCTTCCCACGCTTCGATTACCTCCGTGGGTGTCATTGCACCTGGGAGCGTGGCAATTTCTCGGCTCGCCGCGAACTCGACGACTTTCAAATTGAGTCCAGGACTCGTAACGAAATGCGCTCCTGCATCGATGCACCTGGCCGCCATTTCGGTATTCAGAACGGTTCCAGCGCCTACGACAATGTTGGTGTGATGACTGACCAGGTGTGCAATCAAATCAACAGCCTCAGGCACTGTCATAGTGATTTCCACGATTGGAATGCCCCCGCTCCCTACTATATCGCACGCAAAATGTGCATCTTCTGCAGAAGACACGCGGATAGCGGGGACGAGGCCTATTTCGCGAATGATCTCGCAGACTTCCGTCTTTTTCATGTCACACCCTTTCGGCATCCAGAGACGGACTCGTCATCTACTTGAATCCTATACCGCCCCTTCAAATTCAGGCTCTGGGAACTGGTCATTGGAACTCGCAAACCACGTGTATAGCGTCGGCAGCAGGAAGATGCTGATCATGAGATTGGAGAGCAATCCGCCGACGATGACGATGGCGAACGGGCGTTGTGAGTCTGACCCGATCCCGTGTGAGAGGGCGGCGGGCAGCAAGCCCAAGGTCGCAACCAACATGGTCATCATAATTGGCCGAAGTCTCAGAACGGCTCCTTCTACTGCGGACTGTTCAATCGTGTATCCCCTAGCTCGAAGCTGATTGATGTACTCAACCATGATGACGCCTGTTTGCACTGACACGCCGAAGAGAGCGAGGAAGCCAACGCCCGAGGAGACACTTAAGTTTGTGCCCGTGATGAGCAGCGCCAAAAGGCCTCCCAGGGGTGCCATCATCACGTTTGTCAGAGTCAGAAGCGCCCATTTGACCGACCGGAACATGGAGTACAGGATGATGAAGATTGCGATAAGCGTGCCGGGCAGCACGATCATCAGCCGGCGCTGCGAACGTTGTTGGCTTTCATATTCTCCCGACCAGTCAATCGTGTAACCAGCTGGCAATTTCACCGTAGCATTGAGCTTTCTCATCGCTTCTTCTACAGTGCTACCCAAGTCCCGGCCACGCACGCTGAACTTAACGGCAATATACCGGGAATTCGCCTCGCGATAGATTTCCGAACCGCCGTCCGTAACGCTGACTTTGGTCAACTGCGCCAGCGAAACGCGCTCACCGGTAGGGGAAAGCAATCGAATCTTTTCGATTGCCTCTTTCGTGTCACGGTACTCGGGCAAATATCGCAACACGAGGTCATATCGCTGCTCGCCGATCAGCACCTGTGTGAGCGCATTTCCTCCTACCGCAGTTTGAACCGCGTCTTGAATGTCGGATACGCTGATCCCGAAACGTGCGGCCTGGTCGCGATCCACTTTGAAATTGAGATTCGGCTGACCAATGACGCGAAACATCCCGAGGTCTTCGACACCTTTGATACCGCGCATGGCGGTTACCATCTCATCTCCTTTTGCTTCAAGGGTCTTGAGATCGTCTCCATAAATCTTGACGGCAAGAGCGCCCTTGACTCCACTCACCGCCTCCTCAAGGTTGTCTGAAATCGGCTGAGAGAAGCCCCAGAACACTCCTGGTATTTTCTCCAACTCGCGGTCCATCGCGGCAATCAGCAAGTCTTTATTTTGGTGAAAAACCGGCCGCCATTTCTCTTTCGGAAGAAGGTCAACAAAGAACTCCATATCAAAAAAACCAGTCGTGTCTGTCCCGTCATCTGGACGACCGATCTGGTTGACCACCTGAGGCACCTCAGGAAAAGAACAAAGCACTTCGCGAGCTCTTTCAGCTACGCGTGCGCTATCGGTTGGACCAACGCTCATTGCCAGCGTGCCACGAACCCAAATTGCCCCCTCATCCAAATGAGGAAGAAATTCAGATCCTATTACGCCACTGAAGGCCAGGAACATCGCAAACAGAAACAAGACACCTGCTCCTCCAACCGTCAACGCCCGGTTGCGGACTGACCAGCTTACGGCGTGCCTGTAGCGCGTCGTCAGATCGCCCATCAAGGGGTTCTTCCATTCCTTCACGCCAGCACGGAAGAACAGACTCGCCAGTGCTGGCGCAACCAGCATGGAAAAGGTCAGCGCGCCGACGAGAGCAAAGGCAACCGTCCATGCCATCGGCTTAAACAGCTTTCCTTCAACTCGCTGCAAAGTGAAAATCGGCAAGTATGCCGTGATGATGATCGCGATGGCGTAAAAGACAGGTCGCTGAACCTCGTGCACAGCTTCTCGAATTCTTTCGATCGGTGTACGGTGTTCCGTTTCCTGACGATTTAAATGTCGGACGATGTTCTCGATCATCACCACAGCACCATCAACCACCATCCCAAAATCAAGCGCACCTAGCGAAAGCAGGTTGGCGGAAATATGGCGTACGTCGAGGCAAATGGAGGCAAACAGCAAGGAAAACGGTATTGTGAGCGAGACGATCAGTGCTCCACGTGCATTTCCCAGAAAAATGAAGAGGATAATTACGACAAGGAGCATTCCTTCGGTGAGGTTGTGTAGCACGGTGTGCGTCGTGAAGTGAACGAGATCGTCTCGATCCAAATAGGGAACGATCTTCACTCCCGGTGGCAGTATGTGATCGTTGAGTTTTTGCACGGCCTTGTGTATGCCGTCCATTGTTGCCGCCGTGTCCGCACCTTTCCGCATGAACACGATTCCTTCAACCACGTCGGTGTCATCTACCACTACGCCATCGGCTCGATGAATCGCTCTTCCTATTTGTCCGAGGCGAATCTTCGGTCCCTGACTGACGACAGCGATATCCTTTATGCGTAACGCCGTGCCTTTCTGCGTCTTGATAACTGTTTTTTCGATGTCGGAGACATTTTCGATTAATCCCACAGCGCGAACATTGATCTGCTGGGCTCCCTCTTCGATAAAGCTGCCACCAGCATTTGCGTTGCTATTGGCGAGTTGCTGCTCAACCTGAGCCAGGCTCAGGCCGTAGGAAACTAACTTGTCTGGGTCAATACGGATCTGGTACTCGCGGGTAATGCCCCCAAACGAAGAGTCATCCACTACGTCTGGAGCAGCCTTGATGTATTTGTTGATGGTCCAATCCTGAAGGGATTTCAATTCCATCAGGTCGTAGTTGGGATTCGTGCTTTTGATCGTGTACCAGTACACCGACCCTATCGGACTGAAGTCTGGTCCGATTTGCGCGGACACGTTTGGGGGAAGGGTGACCTGTGTGAGCCGTTCCAATACCTTCTGGCGATCCAAATCGTTGTCAGAATTGTCGTCGAAGATCAGATTCACAACCGACAGACCGGCCAATGAAGCCGATCGAACGTGCAACAGAGACGGAATTCCGTTTGCCTGGATTTCGATCGGTATAGTGATTTGTTGCTCGACCTCCTCCGCCGCGCGGCCAGGCCACTGTGTAATCACTTGGACCCATGTATTCGCCACATCCGGGTAGGCTTCGACTGGCAGCCTCTTGAACGAGACAATTCCTCCGGCAAAAAGGACGAGCGCTAAGCCGAGGACGACGAAGCGGTTGTTCAGCGCAAAATCGACGAGTGAGCGGATCATTACTGCTCCACCGAATTCTGAAATTCAAGCGCGTTGACAACGATTTGCTGCCCTGGCGCGACGCCTGACAAGATCGCCTGCATATTGCCACTCAGCATCTCGCCTGATTTGACTTCCACACGCCGGAACGCCTTGCCGCCAGCAGGTAGATAAACCCAATCGCGGTCGTGCAGATGCAAGATCGCGGTTGCTGGAACGGCGGCGCACTTCTCAGTCTTTTGACCATAGAAAGTGGCGGTTGCAAACATGCCAGGGCGCATCAGCCCCGGATTGCGGACCTCGATTCGCACCTTAGCCGTTCGTAAATTCGGATCGAGAACGGGTCCAATGTTGCTGATGGTTCCCGTGAACTTTCTGTCGGGATAGGCGTTGAGACGAATGTCAGCCTTGTCCCCCACGCGAACGATGGGCAGATCGTTCTCGTAGACGTCGCAAATAATCCAGATGTAGCTTAAGTCTGAGATCGTGAACGGATTCGGCGAGCCCAGGCCCGTCACGCCAGCCGCATTCGTAACCTGCTGGTCGGTGATTACGCCGGAGATGGGTGCGCGAATCTCGACAACACCGGATGGCTGATCAGGGTTGGGATTGCCAAGTACGCGGAGTTTTTCGGCAGCTGTCTTAACGTCAACCTTAGCTTTGGCGTCGGTGTCCTGCGCAACTTGGAGGTCGTTTAATGAAATAGCGCCCTTGTCATAAAGAAATTGTGCCCTCTCCAACTGCGTTCGGGTGAGTTGTTCGTCGGCTACCGCTTTTTGATAGTCCGAAAAGGCACCGGAAACGTCCGCACTTTGCACGCTAAGGAGCGGTTGCCCCTTCTTAACTGTGTCTCCGAGCCGTGCTTTGATCTCTACCACCCGGCCCGCGGCTACCGAGATAACAGGCACACTTCTGGAAATATCTGGGTTGACCGTGCCGGTCGCCTTCAATTGAGAGACAGTGACATGCTCGACAGACGCGCTTAGCGGGAATTGTTCAGGGCGGTCCACCTGAAAGAGATTCCTGTCCTCCGCACGCTCGACTTTCAGTGGTGGCGGCGCTCCTGCGTTCGGATCGTTGTGCGTGTCGCTACAGCCCGCCAGAAATAGCCCTAGCAGTAATGCAAGCGTGGCGGCTTCAATGTTCAGCCGTTTCATTGGATAACCTCGCGTCCCACTGCAAGATTCAATTGACTCGCCGCGTCCAAATAGGAGGCGACCAGATTCAAATAATTCACTTGTACATTCCTGTAGTCCGCTTGCGCGTTCAGAAAATCCAGAAGAGATGCCGCGCCGTGTTGGTACGAGAGCTCAATCGTGTCGCGGACGCTGGAAGCCTCTTCAAGGTACTGTTCCTTATAAGGCTTGAGCAGGATCACACTGCTATTAACCGTGGCGTAGGCCGAATCGACATCACTGAAGACCTGTGCTCTTGTGGCCTCCGCGACTCTATCATTGCGGTCGATGTCCAGTTGCGTGCGTCGCTTTTCACCTTGATTGCGATCAAAAATCCGCAAAGGGATGCTCACGTTGAACCCAATGTATTGGTCGATGGGAGGGTTGCGGCCTACATCGACACCGAACGTTGGATCGGTAGATCCGTTGGCTACGGCGAGCCGATGATCCGTCTTCGCCTTCTCGACCGACTGCAATGCTGCCCTCAAGTCCGGGCGTGTATCGAGGGCCACCTGGCGGACATCGCTGAGCGGAGGAATCTGCTCGGAGAAGTCAAAAGGACCGATGATATCGAACTGCTCCACTGGTGTTCGGTCATCCAAGAGTGTAAGTACCTGAATTTTCGCCGTGCGGAGATTCACTTCCGCAGTTTGCAGATCCGATAGGTATTGCACCCTTTGTATCTCCAGGCGTTTCAAATCCACTTGGGCAATCGCGCCCGCTTTATAGCGGTCGCGGTTTACGTCCAGCACGTGATCGTAGTAAGACAAGTTCTCTCTGGCTAAATTCAGAATGGCCTTTTCCTGCAGCGCCTGTACGAATGCCATCCGCAAATTGAATATCAGGGTGCGCTCCAAATCCGCCTGGCCGGATACTGTGATCTCGGTCGCTTCCTTCGCGCTCTCCAGACGAAGTTCCCGCTTACGCTGTCTCTCGTGCAAATAGTTGACCGACGCGACTCCCAGGAGGAAGCCGAACGTGCTGTGAGGAGGACCTCCAGGGAACGGATTGATCTGGTCAGCCGTCACCGTGAGGTTCGGATTCGGGCGCAAATATGCGGTAGTCTCCTGTGCTCGCGACTCATCGATGCCGATTTGTCCGGCTCTGAGTGTGGGATTCGCCGCCTCGAACCTGTCGCGAACCTCCTGCCAGGTCAGCGCCTTCTGAGCGAAAGCGCTTCCCGCCATACTCGAGACTGCAAATGCCACAGAACCTACACGGAGAAAGAACCGCCGCATGGATCGCTCCTCACCTTTATTGGCTGACACTGCAAACAAGGGCGCTATACAAGCGCCGAAGAACGGACAAATGCTGCCCTGCACGCGAATCTATGAGTGACCAAAGAGAACGATTATTCGGTGGGTGCATTACAGGAGTGTTACAAGATCACCGTTCCCACTCACTCGGTTCTTCTCGCTCCAGAACAGCGAGAGGGCGGATACTACCTTCACTGCGCCGGCCCGCTTTCCAGGATTGGTCGCGTGCTACTTCGCGGAGGTACTTCGCCGCTTGCCATTTGCTCCTTCACCATTCTTGATCTGCAGCTCAAGAATCTGATACCATACCCCCATAGGGTAGGTCAAACAAAAAATGTCCCACTTATCTCGCGAAAAACTGGACCTGGTTAATCGAACAAAGAAGATCATCGGGCAACTCGAAAGTGTCCTTCGCGGTCTGACTGATGATGAGCAGTGTGCCGATGTTCTTCAACGACTCGCAGCAGCGCGTGGCGCAATTAATAGCCTGATGGGAGAGCTTATGGAAGATCACATTCGGAATCACATGCCTCGCAAGGACAAAAGCTCCCAGGAAGCCGCCGACGATGTGATCGAGATTGTGCGCACCTATCTCAAATGAGGCACTGGCTCGAAGTGCTCTGCTGGCGGTCGCATTCTTCTTATCGCGCTGCGCACTAGTGTGGCGAGGAGCGTCATTTGAGTCGGGTCTGGGTGTTTTGTTTACTGAGCTTGACGATCGTTACGTCGGCTGCGGCGCAGTCGGTTCAGGGCGGATGAACCTGAAGCGAATCCCGATCGTCCCACTGTCTCAACGCCAGCGACACTCACGCCTGTGGGCTACATTCAATTTGAGCAGGGCTTCCTGGGCCAAATCGAGGCTGTTGAGCGCCTCTTAGAAAACGAAAGCGAATGCGAGGAGATTCTTCAGCAGATTGCCGCTTGCCGTGGCTCGATCAATGGCCTGATGTCAGAGGTTTTGGAAGGACACATTCGCTTCCATTTGGTCGAGCGTCGCCACAAGCAAAAGTCACGCAAGAGCAATGCGATTGACGAGGTAATCAGCATTGCCAAGTCCTATTTGAAGTGAAGCCGAGTTCAACGATCGGGGAAAATATGCCACACGTAAGGGTGGTCAAACGGTCGCGATGGTCGGCGATGAAATCAACGATGCGCCGGCACTGATGCAAGCAACGGTGGGTATTGCAATGGGGTCGGGCACCGAGGTGGCGCGTGAGAGCGCGAAGATCATGCTCATCGGCAACAATCTTCTGCGATTGGTGGATACAATCAAGATCTCCCGCCCTTGTCATCGCATTATCTTGCAGAACTTTTGGGGAACCTTGGCAGTGGACAGCATCGGCGTGGGATTGGCCGCCTTCGGTATGCTCAATCCTCTCTTCGCAGCCTTTATTCACGTGGCGTCAGAGCTTACATTTATCTTGAATTCCGCCAGGCTTCTCCCAGGAAAGAAGCGTGAGAGAGTTGCTGCATCGTCCGCCTAAAAAGGAGACGTTGCAGACGCTTACGCGACAGCAAAACTGCAAAACCGCGATACACACCGCGATACACATTAGCGTTGTCTATGATGTACTTCCAATGACTTACAGTGCCGTCCGTGCTCTTCTATGTCGTTGAAAGTACTCTACAACCGTGCCCTGTCACGGCAGAGGCCGCGGGTTCGAGTCCCGTCGTCCCCGCCATTTCCTTCCAAATGAGTCAAAAGTGTTTGTTTTTGTGAGCCTAACGCAAAAAACCGGCCGCCATGGCTAGTTGTTTTGGATGTCCGGCAAATTCCGGGCCTCGCCGCGACCGACTGCCTGCTATTTGGTTCCGAGGAAGCGCCCGACGATCTCCGGCAGCATCGGCTCGACGGCCAGCGTGTAGTGGGTGGTGTTCGGCACGATTGCGAACTGGTTTGCGGGCCGCAGGGAGCCATCGATCCCGGCGTCGCGCTGGCCGCCTCCCAACTCCTCCCAGAACTCAACCATGCGTTCGGGCCGGATATAGTCAGCGTCCGCAAAGACCAGCAGCGTGCGGACCTTAAGCTTGGCGACATCGGCGCTCCAGTCAAAGGGCTGCTTGGTCAGGTCACCGAGCTTCCGGAAGAGGTTCGTCCAATCGACATCGGGATAGGTCTGCCCTAACGGCGATGCCTTGACGCTACTGCCGAGCATGGCAGCGTTGGCTTCCAATTGATTGAGGGCCGCCAGCACCTCCGGATAAGCATCGTCCTGCCTCATCCTCGCGGCCAGGAGCACGAGCCGGTCGACCACGTCCGGATGGCGGATGGCGGTCTGCAGCGCGACGAAGGAGCCGAGCGAGTAGCCCATCACGTCGGCTTTGCCAAGCTTCAGATGGCCGATCAGAGCGGCAACGTCGTCGCCCAGCGTTTCACAGCGCAGTGGCCTGTCGCTGTCTGGCGTGCGCCCATGCCCCTGAAGATGGACGGCGATCACCTGCCGGCCCTTGGCCAGTTCGGCCACATTGCTCCCGAAGCTGTCCGGGTCGATAGCCCCGTGAAGAAGAATGAGCGGCTTGCCGGCGCCATGCACGCTGTAGAAGATATGCTGGCCATTGACGTCGGCATAATTCGCATTGGACATAGCGGGGGTCTCCTTGGCTTGAACGGGAAGGGCCGCAGTCAGCACTGCGGTGGCTGTGGCAGTCTTCAGGAAATCGCGTCTCGTGTGTGTCATCGTCATCCCTTCCATGCGCCGTGGGTCGCAGTGTGTCACAACCTGCCTGCGAGCAACTCATCCAGCTGCGCGAACTGTTCGGGCAGGCCTTCCGCCGAACCGGCGAGGGCTTCCTCGAGGGCCGCTGTTGTGGGGTAGAGTTCGTGAAAGGTGACCAGCGTCTTGCCGGCATTTTCTTCAAACGTCACCGTGGTCACGGCGCCCTGATCGCTCTCTTCGTTCGTCCAGACGATGCGCTTGTGTGGCGTCACTTCTTTGTACGTGCCGAAGAACGCCATCGGTTGGTCGAAGGCCGGATGGCGGAACACGAAGCGATACCCGCCTCCGGTGCGCACATCCATGTCGCATGAGACCAGCGACATGCCCGCCGACTTCGGAACCCACCAACGCTTGAACAATTCTGGTTTGCTCCATGCTTCGAAGACGATGTGCGCCGGGGCATCGAACGTTCGCGTCACGACGAGTTCGCGGTCGGACTTGCGTTCCACGGCGGTGCGGTTCATAGCGGCGGGACTACCTTCTTTTCCTTCGGGCATCTGCCTTCTCCTTTGATTTTAAATGCTCGACAATCTTGTCCAGCTCGTCGAAGCGTGCGCTCCAGAGTTGGCGGTGCCGCTCGATCCAGGCGGCCTCTTCTTCCAGCGCGCGCATGCCAAGCCTGCAGGTTCTGACGCGCCCGGCCTTTTCAGTAGTGACGAGCGCTGCCCGCTCCAACACGCCAACATGCTTCTTTATGCCCGTGAGGGTCATATGAAACTTTCGGGCGAGGTCCGTGATCGAAGCGTCGGCGCGGCTGAGCTGCTCCAGCACGCCGCGCCGCGTCGCGTCCGACAGCGCGGCGAACGAAGCGTCCAGGCGGGTCTCGTTATACTGAACCATATGGTTCAATATATAACAGATCGACTTGCGGCGTGCAAGAGAAAACCAAAGCGCTAGGCGGGATGACCCTACGAGCGCCGCTTGCGCTAGATTTCCGGTGCGGCGTGCCCGAGGCCAGCGACACGATTTTCCAACCCACGATCCAGCCCACTATTCGCGCGGTCTTATATGACTTGCGCTGCGTTTGGCAGTCCCCGCTTGTCTTGTAAGTTGTTGTAAGACCTGTTCACGTAGCGCTGTCACGCCAGAGGCCGCGGGTTCGAGCCCCGTCGTCCCCGCCGTTCTTCTCCAAGCTACGCGTTTGCCATTTGTTTCCGGTCTGGACATCCGGCGACCAGCATGCTGTAGTTTTTGTTATGAGAATTTTGATTTCTGGAGCAGGAATTGCCGGTCCGACGCTTGCCTACTGGCTGGCCCATTACGGATTAAAGCCCACTATCGTAGAAACAGCGCCACAGTTGCGCACGGGCGGCTACGTCATCGACTTCTGGGGCGCGGGGTTTGAGATTGCCGACCGCATGGGCCTGTTACCGGAGATCCACAGCAAGGGATACATGCTCCGTGAGGTACGCGTTGTAAACCCCAGTGGAAAAAGAGTGGCAGGTTTTCCGGCGGATGCGCTTTCCAGGATGACCCACGGTCGCTATGTCAGTCTGCCGCGTGGAGAACTCGCGGCGTCGATTTTCGGGAAGATCGAAGGGATGGTCGAAACTATATTCGGCGACAGCGTGGAACGCATTGAGCAGTCAGGAAGCGGCGTTCACGTAGCTTTTAAGAGTGGGGACGCGCGGGAATTCGATCTCGTGGTCGGGGCGGACGGGCTTCATTCACGGGTACGCGAACTCGTTTTCGGCCCGGAAAGCCGATTTGAGAAGTACCTGGGCTACAAAGCCGCAGCCTTCGGCGTCAAGGGCTACCAGCCGAGGGACGAGTCAGTCTATATGATGTACTCCCAGGTGGGCCAGCAGGTCGGGCGGTTTGCGATGCGGGAAGACGCCACGATGTTTCTGTTCACCTTTGCGGATGATAATGCGGCGGGCCCCGGTGACGTTCACGGCCAGAAGATGCTGTTGCGCAAGCGCTTTGTGGACAGCGGCTGGGAATGCCCGCAGATCCTGAGTGCACTCGACGCTGCCGACGATTTCTATTTCGACCGCGTCAGCCAGATACGGATGGCCCCGCAAGAGGGCTTGTGGACGCGCGGCCGGGTAACGCTGATTGGCGATGCGGCTTCCTGCGTCTCATTGCTGGCCGGACAGGGGGCGGCGCTGGCCATGGTGGCTGCGTACATCCTTGCAGGCGAACTGAGCCGGTGCGGCGGCAATTACGCCGAAGCTTTCAGGCGTTACCAGGATTTGTTCGGGCCGTTCGTGCTTGCAAAGCAGAAGGCCGCTCTTCGCTTTGCAGGCTCATTCGCACCAAAATCGAAGCTCGCGCTGTTTCTTCGCAATCAGCTATTCAACCTGATGGCAATCCAGTGGATCGCCGACCTGGCCGTGGGGCGCGATCTCGCAGACAATATAGCCCTCCCGGCCTACTGATCGAAGACGTTACCCTGGTACTCATTTCCACAACCCAGTCTGCTACTCGTATGTTTTTGTGTGACCTGCGCGGCGTTATGCAGTTCCCCGTTCTTGTATGCTGTTGTAGAACCAGCGCACACAGCGCCGTCACGGCAGAAGCCGTGGATTCGAATCTCGTCGTCCCCGCCACTCTTTTCTAAAATTCTTTTGTAAAGAAGTTACAGGACGGAACACCGGAAACTCCAACCCACAAGTCCACCCACACATTTACTGCGCCGTTGCGTTCACATTCTTTCGAGTTCTAGTCACGACCTGAAATGAAGCTAATCGCTACGCTTCGTCCTCGCTCGCTTGGGCACAGGCCTGCCCTTTCCCTGAACATTGAGCGCCACGGCCGCTCGAATGAGTTCCGTCAGGGCTGACTCATTAATGCGTTCGCCTTCGTGAAAGTCGATGGCGCGCCGCACGTTCCCGTCGAGGCTCGAGTTGAATAATCCCGAAGGGTCCTTCAACGCAGCTCCCTTCGCAAATGTCATCTTGACCACATCCTTGTACGTCTCTCCCGTACACACGATCCCGCCATGCGACCACACGGGAGTCCCCCTCCACTTCCACTCTTCCACGATCTCCGGGTCCGCTTCATGCACGATTCCGCGCACTTTTGCGAGCGTCCGCCCGCGCCAGTCCCGAAGTTCCCGGATCCTCTCGTCGATTAACTCGGAGGCAGATTCCGCCGGCATGGACTTTTTCACGGTTCCTTTCCTCCTTCGTTTTGACGCTGCGGTGCGTTAGGCGGCCAGTCGGGAGTTTCCATACCGAATTCCTTGGCGTACTCCGCGTTCAGCCGCTGCCAGCCCCCAAACTTTATCGCGTCCGGGCCGACCATGCGTCCAATGGGCTGGCCAGCAAGCAGTCGATCCAGTACATCGAAACAAATGTGCCACCCGGCAGCACCCATGGCGATGAAGCGATGGCCAATGTTGGTCCATAACGTCAGCCGCGTGCCGCCACCAAAGGCTTTGAGTTCCCACCGCATATCGAACCCGCCCCAGTTGTACTCAAGCACCTTGGGCGCTTCCGCTCTCTTCACCTTCGCCTCCGAAATGTGCGGCGTGGGTGCTCCCACCGTGGTGAGCTTAACCGTGGTTCCAGCCTCGCTCAGATTCCCATCCGCGTCAAACGGAGCCCACTCCCGCAGGTGCGCCGGCTCGGTCAGTGCCTGCCAGACTTTTTCCGGAGCGTGGCGTAGCTCCCTCACGAGAATCAGCGTCCACCGCTCTCCGTCCTTTTCGATTCGCGCGCCGCCGGCCGGACCCGGCGTGTACTCTTCACGATTGTTCATCCGGGCCCCCTTAGTAACGCGCCAGCTGCGTGAGTTGAATGAGATTTCCGCAGGTGTCCTTCAGCATCGTGATGACCGAGGCGGTCACGTCGGTGGGGGGCATCGTGAACTCGCCGCCGCCGGCCTTGATCCGCTCGTAGTCGCCCCTGACGTCGTCGGTGAAAAACATGGCCGCGGGCTGCCCCTGCTGAAATATCGCCTGCTGAAACGCTTTTGCTGCGGGGTTGTTGTTCAGCGCCAACTGCAGTTCCGTGCCGTTTGGCTCCTCCGGGGAGGCCACCGTCAGCCAGCGATATGGTCCCTGACTGAAGTCGCTCCTCTTGGCAAAGCCAAGCACCTCTGTGTAGAAGCGCAGGGCCTTCTCCTGGTCGTCTACGTACACGGTCGTCAACTTGATTTTCATTTGGTTTCTCCTTTGTCGCGTCTCCGGTTTGCTCTCCGCCGTATCTTCCCGGTCTTCCCTTTCGTCGCTGTGGCTCGCTCCATGCGGTCAAGGTGCCGTTCGAGCGCATCCACATGCGCGGACCAGAACTCGCGGAACCGCGCCAGCCAGGCATCCAGCTCCTGGAACGGCTTCGGTTTCAGCCGGTAGAGCCGTCGCTGCGCGTCCACTGTGGATTCCACGAAACCTGCATCGCGGAGTACGCGCAGGTGCTTCGACACGGTCGGCTGCGGCATCCCAAGCTGCCGCTCGATCTCCCCCACCGATTGCTCCGACGAAATCAGCAGGCCCAGGATCGCCCGGCGGTTCGGCTCCGCGATAATTTCGAATACAGATTCCATGTCCTTTATATACTCTGTTGCGTATATACGTGTAAAGGCATATTCTGCTTCGCCCACTCTTCTTCTCTGGGCGCTGCGCCGGGCCGCGTTCCTGGCAATGGTAGTATCCCTTGATGGACACGCTCTCGTGGCTTCTCGATTCCGACCCTGCCCTTCGCTGGCAGGCGCTGCGCGATCTCACGGACGCCTCACCCTCGGCGGTCGCTGCAGAGCGCGCTCGTGTCTCGCGCGAAGGACTGGGCGCCGATATTCTCGCCCGGCAGGAATGGGATGGGTCCTGGAGGCGTGCGGATGAGCCGGTCTGGCTGACCACGCTGTTTACGCTCCTCCTCTTGCGCGCAACGGGAGCAAACCCCGACGACCAAGGGGTCGCGTCAGCCCTCGCGCGACCTGAAGAGCATCTCCGCTGGAGCAATCAACCCCATTGGGATCTGCGGCCAGCGCAATTAGGTGGAAATCCGTTCTTCGAGGGAGAAGTCGAACCCTGCATCAACGGCGGCGTCCTCGCCTTCGGCGCGTACTTCGGCCAGCCAGCGAAGGCTCTTGCGAATCGTCTTGTCCGCGAACAACTCGCGGACGGCGGCTGGAACTGCGAAGCGCCGCCGAGCACTCGCTCGTCGTACCACACGACCATTTGCGTTCTGGAGGGATTGCTGGAGTACGAACGAGCCGTCGGCCCTGTGCCGGAAATCGTTGCGGCCCGGCGCCGCGGGGAGGAATTCCTGCTGGAACGAAGCCTGTTCCGGCGGCGCTCCACCGGCGAGATTGCCAATCCTGAATTCCTCGAACTGGCGTTCCCGCCGCGATACCACTACGACATTCTCCGCGCTCTTGACTATTTCCGCGGCATCGGTGGCAATCCCGACCCGCGCATGGGCGAAGCCGTGGAGTTTCTCAAGAGCCGTCGGCATCCGGGTGGACACTGGCTGCTCGAGCGTTCTTATTACGAAGCGCTCCACTTACCGCTGGGCGAATCCGTCGGACAACCGAGTCGCTGGAATACGCTCCGGGCTCTCCGCGTGCTCCGCTGGTATGAAGGGACTCGAACTGAACCTTTCGCCGCGCCTCCGCCGAACTAGGAATTGGAGATTGCTCGCGAAGAGTCCTGCGGGAGACTCCGGGTGTGAGTCCTGTCAATAGCCCCGCTGCTTGTCCACTATGTTCTGCAACGGCTCGCCGGCGCGAAACCTTCCGTATTGCGCGACGAAAAACTTCATCGCGTCCGCCAACCACTCAGGCGTGTTGTCCGCGCAATGCGGCGAAAGCAGGACGTTTTCCATCCTGTAAAAGGGATGGCCGGGCGGAAGCGGTTCTTGTTCAAAGACGTCCAGCGCCGCGCCCTTGATCCGGTTTTCGGAGAGCGCGCGTATCAGCGCCTTTTCCTCAATAATTGGACCACGCCCCACGTTGATCAGCACGGCTGTCGGTTTCATCACGGCAAGCTCGGCTTCGCCGATCATCCCGCGCGTCTCCTCGGTCAAGGGAGCCGCAACCACCACGTAATCGCTTTGCGCGAGAAGCTCCTTGCGATTCTCCGAGGAATAGACTTTCGCAACCAATGCGTCGCGATCCCTCGCCCGCGAAACGTTCCGCCGCAGAGCCAATACCGTCATGCCCATCGCTCGCGCTCGCTCCGCCACGGAGCGCCCGATGTCGCCATAGCCGACGATCCCCACCACTTTTCCGGCAATGCAGTGCACCGTGAACGGATCCCAAGCTCCCCGAGCCTGGCTGCGAATCATCCGCCGGAAATCCTTCGCAAAGTAAAGCATCGCCCCCAGCACAAATTCGCCCAACGAGTCGCTGAATACCCCCGTCCCATTGGTCAGCGGCACCTCGCTTGCGACAAGCTCCGGAAACAAGCTCCTCTCCAGGCCAGCAGACCGCGAATGGACCCATCGCAAATTCGGACACCGCAGAAACACTCCGCGGAACAACTCGAGCGACCCCGACCAATTCAAAATTACCCTCGCGTCCTGGGTGCGGTTCGCGAAGCCCTCCAGCGAATCGCCAACGATTATCTCTGCTTGTGGACGAATCGCATCCAGCAGCGCAAGCGGCAATTCTCGCTCCTTCCCAAGAAGAAGAATCGTGTCTTTGTTCATGGCATTCCTGGAATCAGAGTTCAGCATTACACCACACTCTGCACCGAAAGTGTCAGTTGATCGGCGAACCTTGAAGTCAGCCGGCCATAGCCGGAACTCAAATGCGCGCGTGGCTCCAAACCACGCTGTTGACCGAAATCCTTTCAAGATTTACGTTCTATGAGCTTGCGTGTCCAGCTTTCGAAAGGATTCCATGGCTCCCAAAGATCCGAAATCATTGCGAAGTTACCGCTGGTACGGCCCGGACGACCTGCGTTCCTTCGGCCATCGCTCGCGCGCCGCATCCATGGGCTGCACGCAAGCCGACTACGCCGGCAAACCCGTGATCGCCATCCTCAACACCTGGAGCGAGATCAATCCCTGCCACATCCATCTCCGTGAGCGCGCCGAGGACGTGAAACGCGGAATCTGGCAGGCCGGCGGCTTCCCCGTGGAAATGCCCGCGTTCAGTTTGGGCGAAACTTTTCAGAAGCCCACGACGATGATGTACCGCAACCTCCTGGCCATGGAAACCGAGGAGATGCTCCGCTCCTATCCCGCCGATGGCTGCGTCCTGATGGGCGGCTGTGACAAGACCACTCCCGCGCTGCTCATGGGCGCCATCAGCATGAACCTGCCCGCGATTTACGTCCCCGCCGGACCCATGCTGCGCGGCAACTGGCGCGGCCAGATTCTCGGAAGCGGTTCCGACGTCATGAAGTATTGGGCCGAGCGCCGCGCGGGAAACATCGACCTGAAAGCATGGATGGAGATCGAAAACGGAATCGCGCGTTCCGCCGGCACCTGCATGACCATGGGAACTGCTTCCACCATGACCAGTCTCGTCGAGGTACTCGGCCTATCCCTCTCCGGCGCGAGCTCTATTCCCGCGGTCGATGCGAACCATCCCAAAATGGCCAATCGTTCCGGGCGCGAAATCGTGAACATGGTTTGGGAAGATCGCAAACCCCGCGACATTCTGCGCAAGGAATCCTTCGACAACGCGGTCCGCGCCGTCTTTGCACTCGGGGGTTCCACCAACGCCGTGATTCACCTCATCGCCATGGCCGGCCGTGCTGGAATTTCCCTGCGTCTCGATCGCTTCGACGAACTTTCTCGCGAAACTCCCTTGCTCGCGAATATCCGTCCCAGCGGCGCGTATCTGATGGAAGATTTCTATTACGCCGGCGGCCTGCCCGCGCTGCTTCATTCACTGGCACCGCTTCTGGACTTGCGCTGCCTCACCGTCACGGGACAAACGCTTGGGGAGGCCATCGCGGGCGCGGAAATTTACATCTCCGACGTGATTCGAAGCCTCCAAAATCCCGTCCTTCCCCACGGCGGCCTTGCGATTCTTCGCGGCAATCTGGCGCCACACGGCGCCGTGATCAAGGCCTCGGCTGCCGAGCCTCGGCTCCTGAAGCATTCGGGACGCGCCGTCATCTTCGACAGCTACAATGAAATGAACGCGCGCATTGATGATCCGGCCCTCGACGTGGACACCGACAGCGTTCTGGTCTTGCGCAACGCAGGCCCAAAGGGCGCCCCGGGAATGCCCGAATGGGGCAATCTGCCCATCCCTCAAAAGCTCTTGAAGGCCGGCGTGCGTGATATGGTACGCATCTCCGACGCCCGCATGAGCGGCACAAATTATGGTACCTGCGTCCTCCACGTTTCTCCCGAATCGTTCGTCGGCGGGCCGCTCGCACTCCTCAAGGATGGCGACATCGTGGAACTCGACGTTCCCGAAAGGCGCCTCAGCATGCGTGTCACCGACCAGGAACTCGCCAGCAGGCGCGCCGCGTGGAAGCCCAAGGAAGGCGTCTACCCACGCGGTTACGGCAAGCTCTTCATGCAACACATCAAGCAAGCGGATGAAGGCTGCGATTTCGATTTTCTCGAGGGTACCGCACCCATCCCCGAACCGGAAATTCACTAGCCAACTGTGCGCGGAGTTGTTTGCGCAGGCTCCAATCGGACTTCAATCTCGACAAAATGGGGGACCTAAGGATGAAAATGCACGCGGGTAAGTACTGGACGCTGGCAGTCGTCACTTTTCTCTCCGTTTCGAGCGCAAGCGGGCAACAGAAAGAATTCGCGAAGTGGCCCGCCGGAAGCTCACCTCAAGAAATCGGCAAACGCGTGGCCGAACGCTTTGCCGCCAGTCCCCACGCAAATTTTGGTCGCCCAACTCCACCCGAACACATTACCTATCCCGAATCCGTCGCCTGGTACGGCGCTCTGACTTTTGCGCAACTTAGTGGAGATAAGGCTCTCACCTCGCAATTGATAGCAAGGTTCACCCCTCTGCTCGCCGCAGACTTCGCTTTGGTTCCTCCCGCAAATCATGTCGACAACACCGTCTTCGGCGTGGTCCCCCTCGAAATTTATATCGAAACGCGGGACCCGAGATATCTGAAGTTGGGCCAGGAAATCGCCGACAAACAGTGGGACTCGCCGCAGCCCGACGGACTCACGAATCAGACCCGCTACTGGATCGACGACATGTACATGATCACGGCCGTTCAGGTCCAGGCCTATCGTGCAACACACGACGCAAAGTATTTGGACCGCGCCGCGCGCGAGATGGTGGCCTATCTGGACAAACTCCAGCGACCCAACGGCCTCTTCTATCACGCGCCCGACGCCCCGTTTTTCTGGGCCCGTGGCAACGGATGGGTCGCCGCGGGAATGACGGAACTCTTGCGCTCTTTGCCCACAGACGACCCACGCCATGCCCGCATTCTGGCGGCCTACCAAAAAATGATGGCCACGCTGCTGAAATATCAGGCCAAAGACGGCATGTGGCGGCAACTGATCGATCACCCGGAAGCCTGGGACGAGAGTTCGAGTACCGCGATGTTCACCTTTGCGATGGTCACCGGCGTCAAGAACGGCTGGTTAAGGAATAAGTCCTACGCTCGCGCCGCCCGTCGCGGTTGGTTGGCGCTGGTCGCCAATCTCGATCCCAACGGCGACCTCAAAAACGTCTGCGAAGGCACAGGCAAGAAAAACGATCTTGCCTACTATCTCGAGCGCGCGCGAAATACCGGAGATCTCCACGGCCAGGCGCCCCTTCTCTGGTGCGCTACCGCATTTCTGCGTTGAATCTGGTATTGCGTTGACTTCGCGTCTCAACGGTCATAAAACCTTGGACGAGCTTTGCGAATCAGGGCATAGTGCAACGCTACGGAACTCCAGTCCGGGAGCTGCCCCAATGGCCATGACGAAAGCCTTAGGAATCTTCGCGTGTGTTCTTCTGATCAGCATGTGCGGCGGAGTCCCCCTCGCATCTGCGGCGGAGACTCTCGACTCTTCCGCTCTCCGCCTCGAACTTAGTACCGAACCTTTTTCATTCCGCGTCCTGGAGCGCTCCACGGGCGAAGTCCTTCTGACGGAAACCGGCCAGCTCTCCATAACGCAAACGCAATACCACGTCGTCCGCGTCACGGACATCACGAAATCCCCGACTATGCTGCACGCCACGCTGCGCCTCGATGGCACCTCCGATCCGGCCCAAGCTTCCTTCACCTTCGTCACTCCGCAGATTCTCCGTATCGAGTTCACTTACAAAAACGGTGAAGCTTCCGGGATTCGCGAAGAATTCGCCGACCAGGGTGAGCACTACTATGGAATCTGGGAAATGCCCTTCGGCGGAAATCTCGATAACCGCGGTGCCGATCACGACTTCCTCGGCATGCGCCGCTACCCGGGCGTCAACTATTCCAGCGCCCGCGCCCCTTTCTATGCCACATCCCGCAAATACGGCATCTATGTCGAAACCACCGGCAAAGGCCACTACACCGTCGCACTGGCAGGCAAAACGAGTTTCTCCTTCTTCGATCATCAACTCCGCTACGACATCATCTACGGCCCCACCTACGCGGACATCCTCCAGCGCTACAACACCCTCGCCGGGCCGCCGTTCCTGCCGCCCCTCTGGGCGTTCGGAAGCATTTGGTGGCGGGACGATTATCACGACGACCTGCGCCGTGCCAAAAACGCCCAGCAAAAAGTCATCGAGGACGCCGACCGCCTCCGCGAACTCCACATTCCCGCCGGGGCCATCTGGTTGGATCGACCGTACGGCACGGGAGAAATGGGCTGGGGAAATATGGACTTCGACTCCTCCTTCCCCGATCCTCCCGGAATGATCAGCGAGTTGCACGACCGCGGAATGAACCTGCTCCTCTGGATCGCCAATCGTGCATGGAACCAATTGCTCGAAGAAGGATTGGCTCGCCAGTATCTCTTCTACGGCCGCGGCTCCGCCGCGGACATGCGCAATCCGGAAGCTTACGCTTGGTTCAAGGAAAAGTTGCATGCGTACGTTCAAATGGGAATCAAGGGCTACAAGATTGACCGCGGCGAAGAAGACGAGCTTCCGCTCTCCGTCGAAAACTTGAACGCCATCCTCTTCCCCAAGATGGCAGCGGAAGGCCTGCGCGCTGTGAACGGCGACGATTTCTTCAATTTCACTCGCAACGTCAACGATACCGCCCGCAAATACACCGCCGTCTGGAACGGCGATACGCGTTCCACTTTCGCCGGCCTGCAAGCTGCCGTCAAAACCGCGCTCCGCAGCGGCGCCATCAATTTCCCGACTTGGGGCTCAGACACGGGCGGCTACATCGGCGTTCCCGACAAGGAGCTCTTCGCGCGGTGGCTCGAGTTCAGCGCCTATTCCCCCATGATGGAAATCCTTCTCGGTCCTAGGCGCACCATCTGGGACGACTACGACCAGGAACTCGTGGACATCGCTAGGTCGCAAGTCGCCGCCCATCAGGACTTGATTCCCTACACGCGCTCCTACGTTTATCAGGCAACGCAATCTGGCATGCCCGTCATGCAGGCTCTGGCGTTCGCGTACCCGGATGATACGGCTCTCTCCGACATGTGGGACGAGTATCTCTTCGGTAGCGAACTCCTCGTCGCTCCAGTCACGTCGGCCGGCGCCACCGAGCGCAGCGTCTATCTTCCCGAAGGCCGCTGGCTGGATTACAACGACAAGTACACCGTCTTTTCGGGCAAGTCCACGATCACTGCAAAGGCGCCGCTTCAGGAGATTCCATTATTCGTTCGCGAAGGCGCCTTCGTGCCTCGGGGCGACGTCGTAAAGCTCAACAACAACTGGGTAAAGGACTGGAAGCCGGAGCTTCACGTCGAGTATTTCCCCGCCAGGCAGGGCAAGAGCGAATTCCTTTATTTCACGTTGTCCGGCAAGCAGGTAAGTATCCGCGGCGAAGCCACCAAAGGTGGTGTTTCCGTCGAATTCGAAGATCTTGGCACGCCCGGCACGCTCGATATTTATTGCGACAAAGTGTCCGCCGTCTCCCGCAACGGAACCCGGCTCAAAGCCGGCCGCGGCTACCAATACGACTCCCAAACGAAAAAACTAACGGTCCCCTTCGACGGAGCGCTCGACCTGAGCGTTCAAGGAGCCGTCAGCCTCTTCAACTGAAATTCCGCCGTATAATTGTCCGCGTCGCGTATCTGCGGGTTGCCGAACATCGGATCACAGGGGAATCGCATGCAAGCTTCGTCCGCCAGTCCAGCCAGTAATGCAGGAGAAACTCCGCGTGGGCACGCGTTGGCGAAAGACTCGATCCAGCTCGCCGTCAATGACGTTCTCGCGTCCACGCAGTTCATTGACATCCACACGCACCTCTTCTCTCCTGCCTTCGGCAAGCTCGGCCTCTGGGGCATTGATGAACTCTTGACCTATCACTATCTCGAAGCGGAACTCTTCCGCTCCACGGACCTGAAACCCGCCGAATATTGGGAACTCTCCAAAACGCAGAAGGCGGACATCATCTGGCGGCGCCTTTTCCTGGATAACACTCCCATTTCCGAAGCCACACGTGGCGTCGTCGCCGTCCTGAACGCATTTGGCCTGCCCACGGACGCCGCCGACCTCTCCGAAGCTCGCGCGTTTTTCCAATCGCAATCGATCGAGACGCAGATCAGCACAGTCTTCCAGTTGGCGGGCATAAACTCCGTTGTCATGACCAACGACCCGCTCGATCCTGAGGAAGTTTCCGTCTGGCGTCGCGGTGGCCAGGCGCACGCGCAATTCCACGGCGTGATGCGCCTGGATCGGATCGTGCGCCACTGGCCCGCTCACTGGCAAAGGCTCGTCCAGGAAGGCTACGCCGTCGATCTCGCCCTCACCGGAAAATCCATCCCCGAACTTCGCCGGTTTCTTGCCGACTGGGCCGCGCGCATGAAGCCTCTCTACATGGCCGTTTCTCTCGAGGACTCGTTCCTGTATCCGGACGACACGACTCGCACCAAAATCCTCAGCGAAGGTGTGCTTCCCTCTTGCCGCGAATTCAACATTCCGATGTCCCTGATGATCGGGGTCCGTCCGCAGGTGAATCCCGCCTTGCGCCTTGCGGGTGATGCCGTTGGCCGCGCGGACCTGCGTGCCTTGGAAAATCTGTGCCGCGAATTCCCGGACAACCGTTTTTTGGTCAGCGTCCTCAGCCGCGAAAATCAGCACGAACTCTGCGTCTACGCGCGCAAATTTAACAACCTGATGCCCTTCGGCTGCTGGTGGTTTCTCAATAACCCGTCGATCGTCGAGGAGATCACGCGCGAGCGCATCGAAATGCTCGGCACCAGCTTCATTCCCCAGCACTCCGATGCGCGCGTTCTCGAGCAGGTGATCTACAAATGGAAGAATACCCGCGTGGCGCTTCGCCGCATTCTCGGCGATTTCTACCACCAACTGGCTGGCGACGGCTGGCCCGTCTCCGCCGAGGAAATCCGCCGCGACGTCACGCGCATGTTTCGCCGGAACTTCGAGCAATTCGTTGGCAAGACGCTCGGGTAGATCTATCTCGGAATTTCAGTTCGCGCTTCCGTAACTGCGGAATCTTCGTTAAGCTTCGTACCCAGCAGCCCACCACACGCGCATGAGCGACATGCAAAAGCCCTCCGTCTCGGTTTTCCTGCCCACCAATCGATCTGAGCAAACGTCTTCGCCGCTCCGTCGCGCGCTCGTTAATCTCTCGTTGCGCTCCGGCGGCTTCCGCTGGGTCATCTGCGGTGTACTTCTCCTCGGCGTAACAAAAAATTATATGGACCGCAACGTCCTCGGCGTGCTGAACACCACCTTGCAGCGGGATCTCGGCTGGAGTGACATTGACTACAGCAACTTGGTAGTTGCCTTCCAGGCCGCCTACGGCGTCGGCATGTTGCTGATGGGTGGCTTCATCGATAAGCTCGGAACCCGCTTTGGTTACGCCTTCGCGATGATTTTTTGGAGCCTCGCCTCCATGGGCACTGCCTTTGCGCGTTCCCTGGCGGCTTTCGGCGTTTTTCGCCTGGCGCTCGGCCTGGGCGAATCCGCAGTCTTCCCCGCGAGCATCAAGGCCGTGGCCGAATGGTTTCCTGCGAAAGAGCGCGCCCTGGCGACCGGGATTTTCAACGCCGGCACCAACATCGGCGCGATTCTCACGCCTTTGGTCGTGCCTTGGCTGGTCGCCTATTGGGGATGGCGCGGCGCTTTCCTGGGCGTGGGTTCGTTGGGCTTCTTGTGGCTGGTGCTCTGGCTTGTGGTCTACCGGCGGCCTGAGGAACATCCGCTCGTCTCCGCCGCGGAGCTCGCTTACATCCAATCCGACTCCGGCGAATCACCTCGCCGGGTTCCCTGGTTGCCATTGCTCAAGCTGCGCCAGACGTGGTGCTTTGCGGTCGGTAAATTTCTTACCGACCCGGTCTGGTGGTTTTATCTTTTCTGGCTTCCCGAATTCCTGCAACGTAAGCACGGCTTGTCGCTCAACCAGCTGTTCGTTCCCATCATGGTCGTGTATCTGATCTCGGACGTGGGCAGCGTCCTGGGAGGATGGCTTTCGTCCTCGCTCATCAAACGCGGCAATTCCACCAACACCGCGCGGAAGTCGTCTCTTTTCGTTTGCGCCGCAATCGTACTCCCGGTGATTCTGGCTCCTCGCATCGAAAGCATGTGGGGCGCCGTTCTTCTGATCGGCCTCGCCGCGGCCGCGCATCAGGGATTCTCTGCAAACCTATATACTTTGACTTCAGACATGTTCCCTTCGCGCGCTATCGCCTCGGTAGTCGGCATCGGAGGGATGCTGGGCGCCCTTGGCGGCCTGCTGATTGCCACCGTTGTGGGACACATCCTGCAAAAGACCGGCAGCTACCAGATTCCCTTCCTCATTGCCGGCATCGCGTATCTCGTCGCGCTCGGATTCATCCACCTCCTCTCTCCGCGCCTCCATGGCGCAAAACTTGGCGATGGAGTAGCGAGCTGATGATTCCCACTTCCAAGAGGCAGCCATGCCTCTGACCTTGCGGCCATCGAGCGACCGCCAACCTGAACTTCTAAGCCTTGGCGAGAACATGCGGCCTTACGCTCTCGCAGAAATCTTTAACTCCACTTGGACGCAGGTTCTTTGCGTCATACATACCTGATCCGCTCATATCTCCTGTTACGAGAAAGGCCTCCCATGGACAAAGCTGCCGTAAGAAAACGTATTGAAGAAGTAGGGATCGTGCCAATAATCCGCGCAACTTCTCCCGACGAAGCCCGCTTTGCCGCCGACGCCATTCGCGAAGGTGGCATCTCCATCGTGGAAATCACCATGACGGTTCCCGGCGCCCTCGACGTGATCTCCGAACTGGCGCGCAAGTCGCCGGAGGTGCTCTTGGGTGCAGGCACGGTGCTCAACGCGGAAAGCGCAAGTCGCTGCCTCGACGCCGGAGCGCAATTTCTCGTCAGCCCCGGCCTGCATCTCAAAACCGTCGAGCACGCCCTGAAACACCAAGTGCTCATCATTGCCGGTGCCTTGACTCCCACGGAAATCATGGCGGCGTGGGAAGCCGGCGCGGACTTTATCAAAGTTTTTCCCTGCTCAAACGTCGGCGGGCCCAGCTACCTGCGTGCTCTGAAAGGGCCGTTCCCCGAAATTCCCATGGTCCCCACCGGAGGGGTCAACCTCGAGACCGCGGCGGAGTTCCTCCGTTCGGGAGCGGCCGCGCTTGGTGTCGGCGGCGAGCTCATTTTGAAAGACGCGCTAAAAGCCCGCGATGCACAGCGCCTCCGCGACCTCGCTGCTAGATACGTCGCTATCATCAAAAAGAGCCGCCACACCACCACTGCGGCCTGAAGCCTCTATCAAGCCTTGCCCCCGATTGCCACTCCTCGAGACCGGCGTCTTCAGCTCTTGCCCTTCAAAATCACTTCCACAGGCATGCGGCCAAGCTTTTCATACACTCGGCCGAGCCGCCGCAAGGGCCACCAATCGTAAAGATAAATCTGCATTGGCCGCCACATCGCCACCCATCCTGCAATGGTCAGGCTCTCCCGCAGCACCGCTGCCCAGGTGTGCGCCTGGTGCCCCGCCAGTGATTTGCTGATCGCCAGGCAGACAGACAAAAAGATAAGCCCAATCAGCAAGCTTTGCCGCCCGCGCTCTAAAAGCCGCTTGAATTCGAGTTGTGCGATTTTGGCGCGATGCAGAAAATGATTGTGTACCGCCGTTTTGACGGTTTCCATGAGATCTTCCGCTGGAGTTTGTTCCAGATACACGCGCAGTCGAACCGGCGCCTCCGCGGGAAACTCCTGCGCCCAACCCACAATGAACTCTTCCGCGTGATCGTCCAGGTCCCTCTCGATGAAGGGCGACGGATCCATGGAATTGAATAGTTGGCCCAGGTCGCGCAGCTTCAGACTGATGTATCGAGGATGTCCGTGATCCTTTACTCCCGGCTTGAACCATCGAATCGGCATTCCACCACCTGGAGGGCTTTGCGTGCCGCAACCCTTGATTCCGGCAGAGATTCTGGAAACGAACTTACGCGTTGGGGGACAGCGTCGCGGTCTGTTGTCCTTCCGGGATGGCCCGAAGGCCGGTCGTCGACTCGATTTCAATCCGGAAGAAAACGGGTTCCATCGACAAATCTTTTTCTAAGGTTAATCGCCGCTCCCCCACCGCATTCAGCCACCAGTCGTGATGGTGCTTGAGGAGTTGACGCGCATGCGCGCGTTCCGCGCTGAACTTCGGTTCCGGCAAATCCTGAAAGCGCCCGTTGACCACTACGCTTGCCCAATTTGACTCGGAGACAATCTCGTCAGCCTGGATGCATACTCTCGGATTAGCTCGCATCCACTCGATTTTCTGCCCCAACGTGGAAAAAACGTAAATGAATCCGGGCTCGTAGGCAATGTATACCGGCACAACATACGGTTGGTTTTCGAGACAGCAGCCGAGCCTTGCCAGCGATGTGCGAGCCAGCGTCACTCGGCACTCCTGATCGCCCATTTGGCGGATAATCATAATTGTCTTCCCTCGACGAGTCGCCCCGGGTCATCCGTTCGCTAGCTCGTGCGGGCTGTCTGCTCTCGCAGATTATACAGCCAGGCGAACAAAAATCCGGCAATCGCTCCGTCAATCAGTCCATCCGCGGTCCCGATCAGCACGTCGCCAATGGATCGCGACGCGTGGAAAAACGGATACACCGAGCCGATCATTTCCAGAAACCTCAATCCAAAGGTCGGCAGGGCAAGGTTGATCAGTCCCACAAACAGAATTGCGCCTCCCCACAACACCGTACCGGCAAAAGCCATCGACTTTCCAGAGAGTTTCATTGATTTCCCTCCTTTAGCGGAGCACGGGCACGCCGATCACCTGCCCGCAGGTTTCCGTGGAAATCCTATCACGCGTCTCCGTCGAGCGAGTTCTTAGGGGGCGAACCCGGGGTCGTGTCGCGGCTAAGTGTCGCCAGGGTTTTTCTCGCGGACTCCGCCGATGTTCAGATGCAGCGCTGCACTATTCCCGTTTTTTTTCGGGGGAACGTCCCTAGTGGATCGCCCTTGGCAACGAATTCAAGTACGCCACGATCGCCTTCGCATCTTCGTGGGTCATGTGATAGATGTGCATCGGCCGACGCAGCGTCTCACCCTCGGGTCCAATGCCCCGTTCCAACACCCGTTCTACCTCTTCATCGGTCAGGCCAGGAAGCCCCGCGATTGCGGGCGCGCGCTGTGCCCAGTTCGCATCCTGTTTCACCGGCACAATCCAGATCGGGCTGCCCTGCAACCACTCATTCATTTCCAGTTGCCCGCGCGAATCACGTGGCGTGTGGCACTCCCCGCACATCGCCACATCCTCCACGAGATATCGGCCGCGCTCTACTTCGGATGGTCCTTGCCTCTTCGTGGCGGCGCCCTGCGGCGCGGTCCTCGCGAAGGCAAACACGCCCGGAATGAGAACTGCCAGAGCCAGCAATATGCCGGTCGTCAGTTTCATGGTCTCCCCTCCTGATTGCGGGCTGCCAGGCCTCAACCACAGCCTCATTGTCCTCCAACCATCACGTAGTGGGTCGTGCCGCCGCGGTTCACTAGCAAAAGCGCCGGCTGCTGCCCGACGCCTCGCAGCGCTTCGCGATACTGCTCCAGGTTGTGTACCGGCTTGCGATTCACTTCCTGAATCACGTCGCCCTGTTGGATTCCGGCGGCCGCTGCGGCGCTCGATGGGTCAACCGCATTGACCACCACTCCGAAAGTGGAAGCGGGTAGTCCAAGTTGTTGTGCGATGTCCGGGGTCAGATTCTGCACTTGCAGCCCCTTCAGATTTTCCGGTGTAGTTCCGCCACCTTCCTCGCTGGCGGCCGCGCCCTTTTCCGGATACTCACCGAGTGTCACGTCGAGGTCCTTCGATTGACCGTTCCGGAACACTTTCAAGTGCGCCACCGATCCTGGCGCCATCTGCGAAATCTGAATGCTTAGGTCGCTTGGGCCATTGATGGCCTGTCCATTTAACGCGAGCACGATGTCGCCGCGTTCCATTCCGCCCTTCGACGCAGGGCTATCCGGAGAAACGCTGCCGATCAACGCGCCGCCGCCGTGACTCAATCCGAACGCCTTTGCTATATCCGGATCCACTCCCTGAATCGAAACGCCCAGATATCCGCGGATCACTTTCCCGTGCTCGATAATCTGGTCCATGACCTTGTGGGCCATATTGATCGGAATCGCAAAGCCGACTCCCTGGTTTCCACCGCTTCCTCCGGAGATGATCGCGGTGTTGATCCCTACGAGGTTTCCGCGCAAATCAATGAGCGCGCCCCCGGAATTTCCCGGATTAATGGCCGCGTCTGTCTGGATGAAATCCTCGTAATGCTCGATAGTGCCGCCCAGGCTTCGGCCTGTCGCGCTCACAATTCCCATCGTCGTTGTTTCGCCGATGCCGAACGGCTGGCCAATGGCGAAGACGATGTCGCCCACTTTCAGCTTCGACGAATCCGCCAGCGTCAACGTCGGCAAACCCGTCGCATCAATCTTCAACACCGCAATGTCAGTCCGCGGGTCGGTGCCCAGAATCTTGGCCTTGTACTTCTTTTTGTCTTGCGTGAAGACTTCCACGTCCGAAGCCCCATCCACCACGTGGTTATTGGTCAAAATATAGCCATCGGCATTTACGATCACGCCAGAGCCCAATCCATATTCGCGCTCCGATTGCGGTCCTTGTGAAGGCGGAAACTGGTTCCCGAAAAACTGCCGGAAGAACGGATCGTTGTAAAAATCCGGCATGTTGTTCCGCGACTTCACGATTTTCGTCGATGAAATATTCACTACCGCCGGAAGCGCCGGCCCCAGCACCGACGCGAAACCGTTCTTGAAGTCCCCCAGGCTTACGGGAGGTTCGGTCGCGGCCACCGCCACGGCCACCTTCTCGGCTCCCAGGACTTGATGTCCGGGTAGTCGAACCAACCCCAGACGAAAAGCTCCCCCAACAATCAATGCGCCGACCGACGCTATCAGAAGCCAGTACGACACTTTTTTCTTTGCTGCGGTCATCCGTTCCTCCATCACGCTAGTCTCCAAACTTTTTTCGTGCCAGATCGTTACCTGGCAACCGCCTCAAGCACGCGCAAATAGTGCAAAATGTCCTCGCGTGACAGGATGCCCACGATCCCGCTCCCCTGCACCACTGGCATCTGGTTGACCCCGTCGCGCCCCATCTTCTGCAGCGCGTTCCACAGCACCGCGTCGGGCGGCGTCGTGTCCAGCTTGTGCAGCGGAAGCATCACTTCCGAAGCTTTCGTCGTCGCCCATTCGCCTCGCGGCACCTTGCGAATATTCGACAATGTCAGCAACCCGGGCTCTCCATTCGCTCCCTGCACCACGAAATACCGCCTCCCCGTGACCAGAATGTGCCCCTCCACCAATTCCTGAAGCGTTACCTCGCCCGGGACTCGCGGAAACTCTTTCTGCATCGCATCGGTTACCTTGTGCTCGCCCAACAGGCTCCTCAGCAGTTCTTGTTGCATCACGCTGCCCGCCGCGCTCTCCAGGAACCAGCCGATAAACGCAGTCCACATGCCACCAATTAGATTCCCGCTAAGCGCCTGCCAGACACCAAAAAATATCAGGCAGAAGCCCATGAACCGCCCGCTCAATGACGCGATTGCCGTGGCACGCGTGTATTTCCCCGTGATTCTCCACACAATCGCGCGGAACACCCTCCCGCCATCCAGTGGAAATCCCGGAATGAGATTGAACACGCCCAGAATCAGATTGAGCAGCGTAAGATACTTGGCCAGTGCGAATAGTGGCGGCACACCCGCCAATAGCGGCCCGATCTCCCAGAAGAACGCGGCGAGCGCAAAGCTGACCACTGGACCAACCACCGCGATCCAGAATTCCGCCGCGGCGTTGGGAGGCTCCTCGGAAATTTGCGAAACCCCGCCAAAAATAAAAAGAGTAATCCGCGGCACATCCAGTCCGAAATGCTTGGCCACCATCGAATGCCCCAACTCATGTAGCAGCACGCTCACAAACAGAGCCAGGGCGGTGAGGAAGCCCATGAACCAGTACTCTCCGGTGCTCCAGTTGTGGTACTCCGCTGGGTAATAACTGACGGCCATGACCCACGTCAGCAGGGCAAGCACCAGGAACCACGAGTAGTCCAGGTCCACCAGGATGCCGAAGATTCGGCCGACGGGGATGCTTCGCCGGAACATGATTCACCATTCTTTCGCCAGGAAGCCGGCAAGGCCGCGTCTCGCCATCCGGATGTCGCGGGCTTTCTCCGGCAGGAGCGGCCTATGCTGAGGAGAATCTCCTTGTATCTGCACCACGCATGCAATTGCTCGCGGGAACTCTTGCTGGTCTGCCGCTATGGCCAACATCTATTTTATGAGACGTATCGCACTGCGATATAGTTGCACTCAATGCGCGCTTCTTGCCTTGCCCTGGTGCGTCGCTCGATGGATCCGCCGATATGCTTGGCCGGCGGCCCCTGCCCGTTTGTTCTTGCCGGGATTTTCCGCGGTTGCCTTTTCCCTCCGGACGTTGGACCATTTCCGGCTGGCCTGCGCGCTGCACGACGGAGAATTTCCAATTCCCCCAGCGGAGTTCACTCATGAAGTTCAGAATTCGCCATTCCATCCAGGTCCTCGCCCCGGGTAGTTCTCTGCGCCGCAGGGTCGCCTATAGCCTCGCCATCGTGCGCTTGATTCTGGTCCCCGTTATTTTCCTGGCAGTCTACTACCTGTTTGAAATGGGCGTCATTGTGGACCGCATCGTCAACGTCGACGCGCCCGCTTCCACCATGGCCGAACAGGCATCCATTCAAATGCTCGAAACGCGCCGCGCCGAGCGCAACTATCTACTCCTCCGCGACGCGGCCGACCTCCGGGCCAACCGTGAATCCGTGCGGACCCTTCGCAACACTCTCGACCAGATGAGCCAACTCGAACCCGACGAAACTGGCGCCATTGGCAACGCTTCCACGGCTCTCGACCGCTACCAGAAGCAGTTCGAGGACGCCGCTGCTGCCCTCCCGCAAGCTCCCTCTCCCGCCGAAAACATCCAGGCCGTCGTCCGCGCCTATGAATTGGACTTGAACAGCTTGCTCAAAGAGTCTCAGCGCAAAAAACGTTCCCAGCTTGTGAATGAACTGCGCGACCGTGTCGGCTCCTTTGACGCCCAGATCTCCACGACAGTCCAAAATGCGGACCCCGCTCTCCGGGCAGCGGCCCCGGACCTTCAATCCTCTAGCGCGGAATTCCTTAGCACCATGTCCGAACTCGAGACGCGCAATTGGTCGCGCGTCCAGGACGACCACGAGAAGGCCCGACAACTCATCAAAAATGCCGAATGGTCCCTCGGCATCGTCTCCGCGCTCACCTTTCTTTTCAGCGTCTGGATCAGTTTCATCCTGCCGCAGCAGGTCGTGAAACCTCTCCTCAGCCTTAAGGAAGCGGTCGACCGCGCGGCGGTCGGCGACACGGAAATTCATTTCGAGATTCAGGGAAAGGGCGAACTTGTCCAGCTGGCCAACAGCGTGCGTCGTCTCGTCGCCCGCATGCAGCGCACCAGCCAGGAATCTGGACCAACCTAATTCACCGGGGCCGGACTCAACGCGGCGGAAGCTTAGTCGTCTCCCTCGCCTCCCGGCTCCGCTTCGCTCTGAACTTCCTTGGTCTCCAGCAGCTTGTCGGCAGCCTGCGCGGAGATGAAACCCGCGCGGACTGCCTCTTCGATAGAACTTCGTTTGGCGGCCGCCAGCCGCATCCGAGCCATCTGCATCTCTGACGCGGCGCGCCGCGGGTCGCTGGTGTACATTTCGCCAATTTGTTCCTGTATCGTCGACGCCTTCTCTTCCAATTCCTTTCCAAGCTGGTTATACACGGGCCCGGAAATCACTCCCGTCCGCATCAAGTCCTTCAATTCCGTCTGGCACGCGGAGAGGGCAATCTGCTCCACGCGCGCCACGGAAAAAACGTCTTCCAAGTTCTGCGTGGACAATCCCAGCACGCCCACAAGCGGTCGGATCGTTAATCCCTGCACGATAATGGAAAACGCCACCACCCCGAACGTCAGCGCCAGAATCTTTTCCCGGTACGGAAAGCTTTCCGAAAGGCTCAGCGCCAATGCCAGCGATAGGGATCCGTGCAACCCGCCCCACACCATCATGTGTTGCCAGCGAATCGGAATCCGTCGGCCAAACAGATTGCTGATCGGCACAAGGCCGTAGACGGAAACTGCTCGTCCCAGAATCACCGCGAACACCGCCAGCAGAATCGTGGACCATTCGCTGACCAACTCCCAGATGTGGACTTCCATCCCAATAAGCAAAAAAACCAGCGAATTGATTACGAACGAGGCGTACTCCCAGAACGACCATAGCGCCAGCCGCGTTCGCGCATTCATACCGCGTCTCGCCCCAAGATTTCCGACCGTGATTCCGCTCAAAACCGTGGCGAGGACCCCCGAAAGATGCAGGTGATGCGCGATCAGATAGGAACTGTAGGCGAGGATTGTCGTGATCGTGATTTCAATCTGCGGCTCGTCGATTCGCTCCGTCACTTTGCTGCACACATATCCCAGCAATAACCCAACCAGCGCCCCGCCGACCACGGATTGAACAAAGCTGCCGATTCCCCGTCCCACACCCAGATCACCCGTGACGATCCCGGCCAGCAACACCTGGAACAGCACAACGGCCGTCCCATCGTTAAGTAGGCTCTCCCCCTCAATAATCACCGCCAATCGGTGAGAGATCGCCATCTCCTTGAAGATCGCCAGCACTGAAATCGGGTCGGTCGCTGAAATGATCGCGCCAAACAGCAGCGCCGTCGCCAGCGGGAGGCTGATCTCCCAATGCAGCGCATAGCCCGTAATCACTGTCGCAGCCAGAACCCCGGCATTCGCCAGCAGCAGAATCGGCAGCAAGTTGCTGCGTAACTGGCGGAAGTTGATTTTCAGGCTGCCTTCGAAAAGCAGGGGCGGTAAAAAAAGGATCAGCACCACTTCCGGCGTCAACCATTCCGGCCGGTTGCTCTGATAGATTTTCTCGACAATCGGCAAGCGCAGCGACCCCAGTGCCAGACCGCCAAGCACCAACGCCACTGTGTACGGCGTCCGAAATCGCGTGGCCAGCACCGCGATCACCGAGGCGGCAATCAGCAGCCACATCAGAAATTCGATGGCTGAGGTAGGCGTCATCTCCGGCAAATCCTCCACGGAAGCGTGTGAATTCGAATATAGCACTCGACTTGATGCTCAAAACGGAAATCGGCCGCGACTCTGTGATTTTTTCGGCTCTTCGCAGGCTAGCTCGGGCAATTCCAGCTTCTTCGTCACCGGAACTGTGGTTGCCATCCGCCTCGTCGCCCCCTCGCCCCGCGAACGTTGTTACCCGGAACACACTAGACAGGTAACCTTGCCAGTTTAACTGTCTATTTTGTTATACTGGTCCTGCATGGCCAGAAAGACCCAGGAAACCGCCGTCATCGAATTGACCCAGTCCATCGGGCAACTCGTCCGCCGCATTCGCGCCGCTGCCCGCTCTCATGACCTTTCCCTTACAGAGGCATCCGTAATGGCCCGCCTCGATCGCGACGGCCCGGCCACCACCGCCGAACTCGCCCGCGCTGAAGGCATGAAACCGCAATCCATGGGCGCCACCGTCGCGACGCTCGAAGAACTTGGCATGGTCGAACGCAAGCCCCATCCCACCGACGGCCGTCAGCTCAACATCGTCCTCACCGCCAAGGGCCTTGCTGTCCGCAACACCGCTAGGGACGCGAAACGCACTTGGCTTGCGCAAGCTGTCGCCCAGCTCAGCGAGGCCGACCGCGAAACCCTCTTCAAAGCCGGCCCAGTCCTCAAGCGCCTGGCGGGAAAATAGCGCGAGCCGGAGCGAACAAATCTCGTGAACACGGGCCAAGACCACCAGGAAATCACTGCTCGCGCAAGCTTCGGCGATTCGATGTCCCATGCTTGGCGCGCTCTACGCCATCCCAACTTCAAACTGTTTTTCTTCGGCCAGAGCCTTTCGCTTATCGGCACCTGGATGACTCGGCTAGCCACCGCCTGGTTGGTCTATCGTCTGACTCACTCCGCCTTCCTCCTCGGCCTGGTCAGTTTTTCCGGACAAATCGTAGCCTTCGCCGCCGGCCCGATCGCGGGAGTCTGGGTCGAACGCCTGAATCGACGCAAACTGCTTGTCTGGACGCAGGTCGCCTCGGCTGCACAATCCCTCGCCATGGCCGCTCTCACCCTCGCGCATGTTATCAACCTCTGGGAAATTATCGCCCTGGCCGCTCTCCAAGGCCTCATCAACGCCTTCGACATGCCCGGGCGCCAGTCATTTCTTGTGCAGATGATCGATGATCGAAATGATTTGAGCAATGCAATCGCCATCAACTCCTCGATGGTCAACGGCGCCCGCCTCATCGGCCCGGCCATTGCCGGATTGATCATTTCCGGCTTTGGGGAAGGCTGGTGCTTTCTCATCGACGGCCTCAGCTACTTTGCTGTCATCGCTTCCCTGCTTCTCATGCGCGTCCAGCCCTCGGAAATGCACAGCAACGTCCGCGGAATGCTCGGGCAAATGCGCGAAGGATGGGACTACATTCGCACCTCTCGCCCCATCCGCGCCATTCTGGTACTTTTTGCGTTCATCAGCTTGATGGGCTTTCCCTACGGCGTCCTGCTTCCAGTCTTTGCCGGCAAGGTGCTGCAAGGCGGCGCGCACACCCTCGGCTGGCTCACCGGCGCCTCGGGACTCGGAGCGCTGATCTCTGCCATTTCCCTGGCGCTCCGCCGGTCGGTCGTTGGGCTTACCCGCATGCTCCAAATCTCCGCGGCGGTCCTGGGGGTGGCCCTGTTCTTTTTCGGAATGTCCTGCTCCCTTTGGCTATCCCTCGTCTTGATGGTCTTCGCGGGCTTCGGCCTGATTCAAACGATGTCTGTCAGCAACACCATCATTCAATCGCTGGTGACCGAAGATAAACGAGCCCGCGTCATGAGCTACTACACGATGGCTTTCTTCGGCGCCGCCCCTGTGGGCAGCTTGCTTGCCGGCACCATGGCGCAAAGAATCGGTGCACCGCATACCGTGATGCTGACGGGACTCTGTTGCGCCGCCGGCGCCATCTGGTTCACTTTCGAACTTCCTAAAGTCCGCTCGGCCATGCGGCCAATTTATCGAGACATGGGCCTGCTTCCCAATAGCAAAGTGAGTCTCGTTCCGGGCCCTCCCGCTTCCACTGAATGAATTCGGCGAGCCACCCTGCCCTCTTTCTCAGGCGTGGCGTTGCGTCTCTTGCTCTTCCGAGATCCGCGTCACCTGGTATGCGGCCACCAGCCTCGCCACGCTGATCGCGATATAGAGAACTCCGTTTGCAGCCTCCATTGTTGTCAGCATCCGCGCCAGTGGGCGAACCGCAACAATGTCGCCATAGCCAAGCGTCGTTAGCGTCGCTAGGCTGAAGTACAGCAACTTACTGGCCAGCGCGCCTCCCACGACCGCTGCCCCTCCATCAACGAACGAACCAGGTTGCAGGCGATTGATCACCGTGAAAATCACAAACCAGCACAAGGCCAGTAAGAAATACAGGCTCACGGAAATATAGATCTTGGCCGAACTGATCGCCCCGGGACGCCCGAGAAACGTAAACAGCTTCGCGCAAATCAGCCCCAGGAATATCGAGAGGCACAACTCCGTCGCAACGCGCAAGCTGTGCACCGGGAACACATGGCTGGCAAGAATCAGCACCATCGTCACTATCGCCAGCGGAATGCCACTCCAGGCCTGCATCGCCTTTGAGGACAGCTCCAGCACCGCGGCGGCCAGGATCAGGTACAAGCTTAGAATCAAAACAAACGCGCCCGCCGGGCTGTTTTCCAGGATGGGGGTCAGAAGGAAAAAAAACAGAACCGCAATCAGCAGGAACAACGCACGCTGTTCGGGATTCAGCAATCTCCGCAAAGTCTCTCCCCAGTCGCACGATGTGACCTCGCCAGGTCTCCGTTGGAAGGGTTCGCATCCGAGCGACAGCCGCGGCGAAATTATAACAATTTCGCTCGGTGCGCAATCGCCGCCGGCTGTGTTCCCGTTCGCGCAGGCTATTGCGTTTTCTGCCAGAGGGAGGAGGTCAGCAGGCCCAGGTGGGCATACTCCACGCGCACTTGTTGGAATCCGCATTCGCGCAGTGCGGCAGCATAATTCGGCAGCCGTGTAGGCCGTAATCCAGTCGTTACGCGAAACGCGCCGTACAGGCTGCGAACGATACAATGCGTGCAAAGCCGCAGGGCCGCGCTTTCCGCTTCCCGGAATTCCGAGACCATCCATCTCGCGTCACGTGACGCCCAACCGGCCAACCGCGGCACTAGTTCCCCGACTTCCTGGTCCGAAAAACAATCCAGGAAAAAATTCGTAACGATCAGATCGAAATCCCCCTGCCCGGCTTTGAATTCCCGCACGTCTCCAACATGGAACTTGACGCGGCCCCGCGCCTTCCCGCCCAGTCCGCAAATCCGGCGTTCGGCAAGCTCCGCCATCCGCCGGCTCAGGTCCACAAAATCAATCTCCACCACGGGATTATGGTGCAGCAACCGCGCCAGAAAACGTCCATCCCCTCCCCCACACACGATCGCTCGTCGCGATTTCGAAAACTCGCCCAGAAAGGCGCATCGCCGCCGCTCGAGGCTTCGCCCGAAACACAAATATTCCACCGGCTGGTAATAAGGCGCGATGAAGTCACAATTCATCCGGACCGGCGGGTTGCCCAATTCGCCTGCTACGCACGCCACAACAGCACCAGTAGCGGCGGAACCACGAGCGCCGCATCCGCCAGCACTCGCAGTCCCTCGGCCGTGAATCGTTCCCGGGACCCGTGCAGAACAAAAATAGTCGCCGAGCTGAGAAACATGGCAACCCAGGGGAATTCTGGCCCACCGTGAATTCCAAATCGCGCGAGCCCCACCAGGCTAACCACTGCAATCCCTGCCGCGATCCCGCTAAGCCTCGGTTGCGCCCAAGCTACTGCGGGGTTCGTCTCTCGGAGTTGGTATTCCGATAGCGATTTGTTCTCCCAACACTCAATTGCCGTGCAATTCAGCGCACACAACAATCCAAACAGCGCAAAGAGGAGGCCCAATTCCACTGGGAGAGTGTCTTCTTTCGACCAGATTGGCAACGTAGCTCCCGCCGCGAACAGGACGCCCACGACAAATTCCTTCGGCAGCAGCCGCGCCAGCCTCGCACCTCCAGCGTGAATGCACAGCAGATAGGCGCCAACAAGCGCTCCAATCGCAAATCCCGCTTCATTCTCGCGCACGTTGAGCCGCATTGTCGCGATGTATGTTCCGGCGCACAGGGCAGCAATCCCCAGCGCGCACAGCATCGCGCGGTGTCGCATGCACAAGCGGTGCCGCTCCTGCAGCGACGAAGCGTCCCGCAGACACCAGCCGTCCAGCAATCGGTCGGTCACGTAGATCAGCCACACTGCCAAAGCCAACGCGCCAAGTTCGAAAATACCGGGAACACGGCCGGCAACCTTCGCAAAAATGATCGCCCAGACAGCGGCTACCGTCGGCGCGTCGAGACTCAGCAGGTTCCACCACAACCACCAGGGAGTCTTTGGCTTGCACTCGACGGGAAAGGCGATCGAAGCGGGCGCTGAAACCTGCAAAGCGCGTGCGGTGGCCACCTCCAGGACTGCTCCCAGCCGGGAGGCGTCGCCATTCACGCGCGAGATCTGTCCAATTGAGCTCATCCCGAAATGCCTTGCTCGCTCATCATGCGCGAAAATAGCCCCCATTGCGGCCCAATCGCCACTCGGCAACAAGTATCGTATCACGATGGAAGTTGGGGAAGCGTCCTCGGCCGCTGGCTACGTCTCGCGCAGGAACGGAGAAGTGCGCATCGCTATGGCTGGAAGAGAGCCACGACCCGATCACCTTTGCGGGAATTCGCTCACTCCAGTTGTAATTGCATGGGGGGAATGCCGGTCATCAAAGTTCCGCTACGCCGTGCGGCCGGCATCCACTCCCGTCGGGGCGTGCCGGCTGCAACTCTCTCTCGGCGCGCTTCAGCGGGCCGGCCCTGGCCACTGCTATCGGTTGGCTCGCTGGGATCAGCTCCAGCTCACAATCCGATCGGCAGCCCCTTGCATTCTGGAAGTAGCGCTGCTCGGTTCAACGCCCGGTCTTCCCGCTGCGGGAGTGCTCGAGAAAAAACCTCTCCCCAATCGGCTACTTCCCCGCGTGACTCAGCCGCGCCTGCTCCACCTTGACATTCAGCTCCGAAGCCATCTGCACTTTTTTCAAGCTCGGCTCAGGCCTCTGCCACAGCAATCGAGCATTGGCCGACTCCGCGGGATATACCCTGTCCGAACTCTTCCCGCTAGGTTCCAGGACGATGTCCACGCGCCGGTTGAACGCGAGCCACGTCGCCTTTTCGTGTTTAGTCATCCATTTCGTTGGTGTGGTCCCATCATCCTTTTCCAGCGCCTTCACTTCGTTCAATGCAATTTGCTGCGTCTTGCCCAACGCTTCCGTTTTAACCCTGTTTGCCGGTACGCCATGGGAGACCAGATACGCCTTCACCAACTCGGCGCGCCGTTCACTCAGCGCCTGGTTGTATTCCTTCGGTCCGCGGACGTCCGCGTGTCCCACAATCGTCAAAGCAGCGTCGCCGTCGTACATGCTGTACGTCTTGAATTTTGTCGCGGCGCTCATCAGCGTCATCTGCTCGCTTGCCAGCAACCCCGTCTTCGGGTGGCGCCGAGTCGGATACGCTGTGGGATAAAACAAACTGGCCAGCGTCGTTATGGGAGGCGGATCGATCGATCCCACGATGTGCAGCGTCGCCGTTTTCGTCACCGTCTGCCCGCACGCATTCGTCGCCGTCAACGTGTAGGTCACCTTTTGATCCACCGGACCGGTCGCCGTCTGCTTCGGCGTCGGCGTCACTTTTTCGCTTCCGCTCGTGGCGTCGCTGTTCACCGGCTCCACGCACACCGAATTCGCGTCTTTGGCGGACCAATCCAGTATCGCGGAATCCTGCTCCACGATGCGGTCTCCGACCTTGTGGAAATGCACCTCCGGCTGGCTCAGCGCCAGCGTCGCGTTGGGCTGGCCGGTCACGTCAATCGTGATGCTCTGCGTCTCTTTCCCCCCCGGCCCTTCCGCTGTCAGGACGTACGTGGTCTTATGCGTGGGTGAAACCAAACGGTCACCTTTCGCGGGCACTTCCCCGATCCCGGAGATGGATGTGTCTTCCGCATCGGTGGCATGCCAATTCAATGTTGTCGGTTCCCCGCACGACACTTCGTTGGACTTTGCCGAAAGCGCCACCGTCACCGGCGCCACCGGCACCGTCGCGCTCGCGATCCCCGCGTGGAACCTCGGCAGCGGACCCATCGTCAGCCCTTCCTTCCAATCCTTCGTCTTCGTCACTCCGTTCTGCGCCAGGTAAACCGTTACCTGCTTGCCAGCTTCTGCAGTTACCGGCCCCGACCAGACCGTGTTCCCTTCCCTACGGATCGTCACGTTGTACGTTCCGGGCTTTACCAGCAGCCGCTGATGCCAGATCCAGTTCCAGTTGAACTCGTCCACATGCCCCACGAAATAAGCCGGCGTGTTTCCATTCAGCAGAACCGCAGCCCTCGGGTCCCCCTTAAATTCGATGTCGCCAAACGGGCCGGAGACCATGTCCCCGCTGGATTGCAGCGCTACGCGGACCGCGGTGGTTTCACCAGCGCCGATGTGCACCTTCTTTGTCTGGGGCAGGTATCCGTAGTTATAAACGCCTACCTCATGGTTTCCCGCGGCAAGATCAATCGTCTGGCTCCCGTCCCGGATGGCCTTGCCATCCACAAAAACGTAAGCCTGCTTGGGTTCCACGTGAACCTTCAACTTGCCCATCTCAATCGAGGACTGTGCGAATGCTGGCATGGCGCAAAGACAGGCGCCGGCGAACAACAAATATGGCAAACACGGAATGTTCATCAATCGCATTTTGGGGAATCTCCTTTGCGATGGTTCGGTCCAGGCATGAATCACCAGTTGGAGTCTGCGGAGGCGGCGGATGAGACGAACGCTCCGCTCGCCGCTGGACGCGCTCCGGGCGGCTTTTGGGCCCGTCCGCGGAAAGCGCGTTCCTTATATCGTGATGCGATATATTCTTCGCCAGTTGCCTTGCCACGTCTATCGTATTACGATATATTCACGGTGCGAGCCCAACCCTCGCGCGTGTTCCGCCGTCCAAGACAATGGAACGCCTTGGCGGCCGCGAGTCGCGCATTCAGGGGCGCGCAAACTCCGGAATCTTGAGTGTGCACCTGCTCCTTCCCGATTCCGGCTGCGTCGTTCTGGTACCGGGCAGGCCCCGCTTTCGATCGCCCGGCGGGCTCTCGCGGGAGGATCCCCATGAAAAACCGCTCGATTATTCTTTGCGCGACTCTGCTCGCGGCAATGGTCCCCTTGCGGCTCACTTCGCAGAATCTCCAGGAGCCGCATTCCGAAAGCCTCCAGCTCTGCCTCGAGGGCTTCGCCGAATGCAACCTGAAGACCTTGAATCCCAAGGAACTTCAGTCCGTCAAGCAAGCGGATGCGGACCGCAATTTCGCCGATTGCCTGAACGCTTCCCCCACCTGCGATAAATCCAAGCTCAATGCCGAGCAGAAGCTCGATCTCGTACGCGCTACGCGCGACCTGAATCTCCAGAACTGTCTCGACGGCTACACTGGCTGCAACCAGGCGATACTCACCCCCTCAGAACGCACCGAAGTGGTTCAGGCCATTCACTTCCATAATTGGCGCACTTGCCTCGACGGGCTTGGCGACTGCGACAAGACGAAACTCTCCCCCGAAGAAAAGCAGGAGGTCGTCGCCGCCCAATACGACCGCAACCTCCAAACCTGCCTCGATGGCGTCGGACAATGCGATGAGACTCTTCTCAGCAAGCAGGACCAGCTTCAGGTCTCCCGCGCAGCCCAAGACCGCCAATTGCAGGATTGCCTCAACGGTTCCGGAGCCTGCGGCAGCTCGAGCGTTGCGGCAGATCCTCCGGCCCACTCGCGCGGGAAGGCAGCCCGGCACGCCGGCCTACAGTAAGCCCGCTTCTCCGAAGCGAGCCTCCTGCGGACGCGCGAACTCGCCTCTCGACTTGAAACATCGTTATATCGCAACACGATACGATTGGATACATACCTGCAACCATATCGCAATACGATACGTCCTATAGGTAGGACGTTGGGGTTCGGGTTGCACAGTCGGCTCCGCTGGTTGACGCCCGGCGGACCTTTATCTGCCAAATGTCTCTAGAGTTCGGCAACGTCCCTCAAACGAAAAGCAGCGCCCGGCTCCCCCCGACTAGAAAAGGGAGAATTTAAATGAATAAGCGAAGTCGCTCCGATCGCTTACCGTGGTTCCTTGCTTCTGTCCTGCCCAGCGTGGTCGCCAAGCAACGCCGTTCCAACGCTATGCTCATTGCCTTTCTGACGTTTACCGTCATCGGCATCCTTGTTCTTTCCTTTACACCGCAACCCGGCCACGCGGCTGTAGCCGCCAGCAAAGTTCCCCTGAAGGTCGACGAGAATCCCGCCCCCGTTCCCGTCACCGCGCTAAATAACGGCTACTCCGCCATCATTGATCCCGCGCTTCCCGCGGTGGTCAACATTTCTTCCTCCAAGGTCGTCAAGCGGGACAACAACGTCCCCGGCTTCTTCGATGATCCGTTCTTCCGCCAGTTTTTCGGCAATCAATTCAATCAGCAGCAGGCTGAGCCGCAGACCCAGCGCGAATACAGCCTCGGCTCCGGCGTCATCGTTAATCCAGACGGCTATATCCTCACCAACAACCACGTAATTTCCGGCGCCTCGGATGTGGAGGTCTTCACGCTGGACAAAAAGAAATTCAAAGCCAAGGTAGTCGGCACGGATTCCCGCACCGATATTGCCGTCCTGAAAATTGACGCCAGTTCCCTTCCTTCTTTGACTCTGGGCGATTCCTCGCACCTCAAAGTCGGCGACGTGGTCTTTGCCGTCGGCGACCCCTTCGGCGTCGGCGAAACCGCCACCATGGGCATCGTCAGCGCCACCGGCCGCGGACTCGGCGGTGCCATTGAGCACTATGAAAATTTCATCCAGACCGACGCCGCCATTAACCCCGGCAATTCCGGCGGCGCGCTCCTCGACATGCATGGCGACCTTATTGGGATCAACACGGCCATTCTCACCGGCGGCAGCGGCGGCAATGCCGGCGTGGGTTTCGCCATCCCCATCAATATGGCGCGCCACGTCATGAACCAGATCGTCGAAAACGGCAAGGTCATCCGTGGCCACCTCGGCGTGGCCATCCAGAACGTGGATGCCGACATGGCCAAGGCCTTCGGTCTAAGCCAGGGCGGTGGCGCTCTCGTCGCTGAAGTCACCCCCGGAAGCCCCGCGGCCAAAGCGGGAATCGAACGCGGCGATGTCATCCTCGATCTGAATGGGCAACCGGTCACTACGCCCGACGATCTCAGCGTGCGCATTTCCGAAACAGCTCCCGGCTCTACCGTCCACCTCAAAATCTCTCGCAACGGCCAGATGCGCAACGTCGACGTCACCCTCGGCGAACTCAACGAAAAATCCGAAGCTGCCACGAACGGCGAAGCCGGTGGCGCCGCCCTGAAAGGAGTTGAAGTCCAGGATCTGACGCCTTCCATCGCCCAGGATTTCGGCGTCTCCGGCGCCACTCACGGCGTGGTCATTTCTTCCGTCGATCCTTCTAGTGCGGCCGCCAGCGCCGGATTGCAGCGCGGAGACGTCATCCAGGAAGTCAACCGCAAGCCCGTTAACAACGTGCAGGAGTTCCACGCAGCGCTGCACGCCAACTCCGGCTCCTCTGTCCTGCTCCTGATCAATCGAGGCGGAACTACCCACTACCTGGTGGTCGACGCGCAGTAACGGTGCCTTTTGGCTCGATAGTTAAGCCCTGCGGCTTGCGGCTCGCCTGCCCGCCGCAGGGCGACCCCTGTACCAGACGGCGCATCCAATCCACTGGTGTTCTCTGAAGATTTCGCGACCGTACGCTCGGCGGCGCGGCGCCCGAGGTGGGTTTCCCTTTCAGAACATCCAGCCGCTTTTGGTGGGAACCGACTCATCGCCGCCGTTTCATACTAGAACAAGCAACTTCGCCCAGCATCCAAACGAAGGGGACCTGCTGGTCAAACTGAAAGCAAATGCACAACTGCATCTCCACCGCGATCCATAAGCCATTCCTGGCTGTTTTCTGTTTGCTTTTTTTTGCTGCCGCGCCCGCGATGTCCGCCGATGGCACCGTTTTCGATCTGATTGGCCCGCGCATCGAGCTCAGCGTCACTCGCGGCAACAAGACGCTGTCCATTTCCAACGCCGCCGACCTGCAAGGCGGCGACAAGCTCCACATTCGCCCCGAATTTCCCGACGATCAGTCCGTCCACTATTTGCTCATCGTCGCATTCCTCCAGGGCTCCACGAATCCTCCCCCGGAGGATTGGTTCACCCGCGCCGAAACCTGGGATAAACGCGTCCGCCAAAAGGGCGTCACCGTCACTGTCCCGCAAGGCGCCGAACAGGCGCTCATGTTCCTCGCTCCGGAGACCGGCGGCGATTTCAGCACCCTTCGCTCCAACGTCCGCGGCCGGCCAGGCCTCTTCGTCCGCGCGACCATTGATCTCGAACAAGCAAGCCTCGACCGCACGCGCCTCGATAAATATCTGGCCGAAATCCGCAAGGCGTCCAACGCAGACTCCGCCGTCTTGAAAAAACGATCCACTTTGCTCGCGCAGACCTTACGCATTAAGGTCAACGAAGATTGCTTCAACAAGCCCGTTGAGCAGCAGCCTTCCTGCCTCATTGAAGATAGCGACCACCTGGTGATTGACGATACCCACAGCGACTCACTCATCGCCACACTCACCAACGGCCCTTCCTCCGATCTGATTGGCGCCCTCGGCGCCAGCCCCGTTGCCAGAGGGGGCTATTACAGTCCCTACGTGGGTGCCGTCGTGGACGCCGCTCGCTTGCTCAACAATCTCCGTACCGCCGCTTATCAATACATTCCGGCATTGGCTCTGCCCGAAAAAGATCACCTCAACCTGAAGCTCAACGCCGCACCTTCGTTCCACAATCCGAAATCCGTTCTCGTCGTGGGCTTGCCTCGCATCCGGCAGGATTACCTTCCTCTGCTTCGCGCCGTGGATCCGAACGAGGTTCTTTGCCTCCAGCGCGCTCCTCTGGTTCTCCCTGTTGAAGGGGCTCCGCTCGTCTACTCCACGGGCATCGCCCACGATTTCACGCTTCGGGTCGAGAGCAAATCCGGTGACCCCGTGGATTTGCCGGCCATCCCCGACGCGGTTCGCGGCGGCTTCGTCGTTGATACCCACTCCCTCGCCGGTAAGTCGCTCGGCGGAAAGCTCACCGGAACTCTGCGGGGCTATTGGGGTTTTACTCCCTTCGATGGCCCAGAGTTCGCTCTTCGTTCGGCCCACAGCGCGCAATGGGATATTGCCTCGGCCGGCGCAAATGAGCTGATCGTCGGCAGCGAAGCCACGCTCCGGCTGCAATCCGATTGCGCCGCCTGCGTTGAAAAAATTGTTCTCGAAAATTCCGGCGGCAAGAAGTTAACCACCACCTGGAAATCTTCCGAGCCGGATCAACTCGAAGTGTCGCTGCCCCTGAAAGACGAGCCCGCGGGGCCTTTCAAGCTGCTCATCTCCCAATACGGCTTCGCCGCTCCGCACGTCGTCCCCTTGCAGACTTACGCCGAGCCCGCACACCTGGAACATTTCACCATCCACGCGGGAGACGCGCAGGGCATCCTGCGGGGCGCACATCTCGAGCAAGTCGCCTGTGTCGAACTCCGCGGCGTGTGCTTCGCCCCAGTTGCCGTTGCACAATCCTCCACGGAAAACGCAATCGATCTTGTCGCGCAGAATCCCGCCGACCTTTCCAATCTCGAACCCAACTCCACCCTCTCGGCCCGAGTCACTTTGAAAGACGGACGCGTGCTGGAGGTTCCGGCCACCATCGCGCCTCCGCGTCCCAAGGTCACGCTCGTCAGCAAGAGCGTCCAGCAGGGTTCTCTGCCCTCGCCGATCCGCTTCGGCAATCCCGATGAACTCTCCCAGGACGGCCGCCTCTCCTTCTATCTGAAAACGGAGTTTCCCGCCAGCTTCCCCCACAACGAGAAAATCGAAGTTGCCACTTCCGACAACTCCTACAGCTCCACTCTCAGCATTGCCGACGGCTCGCTGATTCTCCAGGATGCCAGCAGTGTTCTGGCGCTCGTTGACCCAGTGAAAGCTCTCGGACCCGGCGCATTTGGCGCATTGCGTTTTCGCCCCGTCGGCAACGACGGCGCAAGCGGAGAGTGGCAGCCTCTCGCGGTCCTCGTGCGCATTCCCTCCCTCAAGGAAATTCGCTGCCCGGACTTGCCCGAGCAGCCCTGCGCTCTTCACGGCACCAATCTGTTCTTGCTGGATTCTGTCGCTTCCAATCGCGACTTCTGGGATGCGGTTCACGTCCCCGCCGGCTACATGAGCGGCACGCTCAGCGTCCCGCGCCCCAATGGCACTCTGCTCTACATCAAACTGCGCGACGATCCCGCTACTGTCGGCACGCTGGCGCTGCCCGTTCTTCCCGACTCCCAGTAGTCCGCGCCGCGGTTTTCTCGCTCGACCTCTCGCTACCAGTTGTGCATTGTCCCATCTTCGAGCCGATTCACCGGCAAATACGCACGTTGGTAGGGATACTTCGCCGCCAGCGTTTCATCCAAATCGACTCCCAATCCCGGCTTGTCACCCGGATGCATCCCGCCAGCCTCAAAAGTGTACGCATGCGGAAACACCCGATCCGTCTCCTCCGAATGCCGCATGTATTCCTGAATTCCGAAATTGTGAATGCTTAGATCGAAGTGCAGCGCCGCCGCCATGCACACCGGGCTCAAGTCCGTCGCTCCGTGGCTCCCTGTGCGCACCTGGTAAAGCTCCGCCAGGTTGGCGACCTTTCGCAAATGCGAAATGCCCCCCGCATGCACCACCGTCGTGCGGATGTAATCAATCAACTGTTCCTCGATCAACTGCTGGCAGTCGAAGATCGTGTTGAACACCTCGCCCACCGCCAGCGGCGTCGTCGTGTGTTGCCGGATCAGTCGAAAAGCCTCCTGGTTCTCCGCCGGCGTCGGATCCTCCAGCCAGAACAGGTGATACGGCTCCAGCGCCTTCCCCAGCCGTGCCGCCTCGATCGGAGTCAGGCGGTGATGCACGTCGTGCAACAATGGCAGGTCTGGTCCAAACTCCTTGCGCAGCCGTTCAAACAGCGCCGGAACAACATTCATATAACGCGATGAATTCCACTCATTCTCCGGCGGCAATCCCTTTTCGGCGGGCTCGTAATACATCTTTCCGCGTCCCACTCCGTACGTGCTGGGCAGTCCTGGAATTCCCGATTGCACCCGAATCGCGCGGTACCCCATCTTCTGGTATTCGGCGACAGCTTTCACGGTCTCGTCAATGTCGGCCCCGCTCGCGTGCCCGTATACCAGCACTGAATCCCGTGAAGCACCGCCCAACAACTGGTACACCGGCAGGTTCGCCACTTTGCCCTTGATGTCCCACAGCGCCGTGTCCACCGCGGCGATCGCGGACATCGTTACCGGCCCGCGTCGCCAGTACGCGCCCTTATAAAGGTATTGCCAGATGTCCTCGATCCGCCGCGCGTCGCGCCCAATCAGCAGTGGAACCACATGGTCCGACAAATAGCTCGCCACGGCCAGTTCGCGGCCATTCAGCGTTGCGTCTCCCAGTCCATAAACGCCGTCCTCCGTCGTCACCTTCAACGTGACAAAATTTCTTCCCGGACTGCAGATAATCACTTTCACATCGGTTATACGCATCGCCCGTCACACCCGCTTCTCTGAATTCGTGAACCGTACTTCCACAACTCACCCTCTTTCATGGTTCCACGGCTTGTCATTCTGAGCCTGCCCGATGAGGGCAAGCGAAGAATCTCAACGAACACTCGTACTACCGACCGCACGCGAGCCTCTCAAATCGCTTCGCACACCGCGCCCGTCACCTCGCGCGTCGTCGCCCGGCCGCCCAGGTCCGGCGTTCGCGGCCCCGAGCCCGTCACCTCCTCCACTGCCGCCATCAGCCGCTCCGCCGCGCTCACTTCTCCTAGATGGCTTAGCATCAGCGCCGCGGTCCAGAACGCCCCGATCGGATTCGCGATGCCTTTTCCCGTAATGTCGAACGCCGCTCCGTGAATCGGCTCAAACATCGATGGATTCCGTCCTTCCGGATCGAGATTCGCCGTCGGCGCGATGCCCAGGCTGCCCGCCAGCGCCGCCGCAAGGTCGGAAAGTATGTCCGCATGCAGGTTCGACGCGACAATCGTGTCCAGGCTCGACGGCTTACCCACCATACGCGTCGTCATCGCGTCCACCAGCATTTTGTCCCAAGTCACGTCCGGAAATTCCTTCGCCACTTCCACCGCGATTTCGTCCCACAACACCATTCCATAGCGCTGTGCGTTCGACTTCGTGACCACCGTCAAGAGCTTTTGCGGCCGTGATCGCGCCAGTTGAAACGCAAACCGCATCACGCGCGTCACGCCATGCCGCGTAAATATCGCCGTCTCCGTCGCTACTTCCTCCGGATAACCACGGTGCGCTCGACCGCCAAGACCCGCGTATTCTCCCTCTGTATTTTCGCGGACGATTGCCCAATCCAGATCCTCGGGCTTGCAGTCGCGCAGCGGCGATGCCAGTCCTTTCAATATCCGCGACGGCCGCAAATTCACGTATTGGTCGAATCCCTGGCAAATCGCCAGCCGCAGCCCCCAGAGCGTCACATCGTCCGGAATATCCGGCGCTCCCACCGCCCCAAAGTAGATCGCCCGAAATGCACGCAGCGTCTCCAATCCGTTTTCCGGCAACATCCGCCCGTGCTGGCGGTAGTACTCCGAGCCCCACGGATAACTCTCCACTTGCAGCCGAAATTCGCCGCTCTTCTGCTGCAGCGCGTTCAAGACCTGCAGTCCGGAGGCAATCACCTCCGGCCCGATGCCGTCGCCCGGAATTGCCGCAATTCGATACTCCCGCATCTCGCTCCTGCAAAACCGCCGCACATAAGATAGCAACAAATCGCGCCGTAATACGCCGGAGTTTTCCTCATCACACTGGCGTGCCTGCCGCTTCCTGCTAAGTTACAATCGCTGCGTCACACGGGAGGCATCCATGCGGCGTTGCATCATCTTCCTGAGTATCCTCACCCTGGCCTCGGCGGCCGTCGCGCAAGGTCAAACAACACTTTCCGCAAAATGGGAAGAGCTCACTGCGGCGGACTTCCAGCAGGCCATCGCGCAATCGAAGGGCACCTGTCTGCTGCCTTTCGGAATCCTTGAAAAACACGGCCCGCACCTCCCCATCGGCACCGACTTGCTCAATGTCCGCTATGTCGTCGAACACGCCGTCCAGCAGGAGTACGCCGTCATCTTCCCGCAGTATTATTTCGGGCAAATCTCCGAAGCGCGCCATCAACCCGGCACCATCGCCTATAACGCCGACATGCAAATGAAGCTCCTGCAAGCCACCACCGACGAAATGGCCCGAAACGGCTGCAAAAAAGTGCTTATCGTAAACGGCCACGGTGGAAACGAAAACCTCCTGCCATATTTCGCCCAGTCGCAGCTCGATTCCCCGCACGACTATGTCGTCTATGTCCAGTGGGGCCACGAAGCCACGAAAAAAGCCGGCGCCGAAAAAGAAGGGCCGGACTGGCACGCCGGCAACAGCGAAACCTCAAACATGCTGGTCACTCACCCGGATCTGGTTCACATGGATCGCGCCAAACAGGAATCTGGCGCCGACCAGAAGCGCGTAAAGCTTCCAGACAGCGTCTACACCGGCATCTGGTGGTATGCCCGCTTCCCCAATCATTACGCCGGAGACGGTTCCACGGCCACCAGGCAACAGGGCGAAGCCGATCTGCAAAGTTGGATTGCCACTGTGGTCCGCGCTATTCGCGCGGTCAAGGCCGACGACGAAAGCCTTAAATTGCAGAATGAATTTTACGAAAAGAGCCGCCATCCGCTCGACACGGCCCAATAAAGGAAAGAACTGAACTTTTCGGGGATGAGTCTCTCTAGCTGCGTGGGCGCCGCAGCGAGTCAATCCAGGAAGCCAGCAGTTCGTCGTTAGGGGACTCCAGATCGAAAAACTCGATCCCCATTCCCACCCGTGGCTTCACGATCCGCACAATCACCAGTGCTTCCAGCGTCTGTCCCTTGCGGTGCAGCTTCATCCGAGCGCGAGCATTCAGTGCCAGCGGCTTGCTGGTACAAATAAAGCACCCACCGAGGGAGAGATCCGAGGTTACTCCCTCCACTTGTTTTCCGCTTTCCAGGTCAATCAACTCCGCGTCGGCCGCGAACGGAAACCGTATGGCATATCTCCGGTCGCGGATGCCTGAAAATCCGGAACGAAATCCGCTGCGATCTGGCATAGAAATAACTTTGCTCACCTGGAACACCTTGAAAGTTGCAGGGGCGGATCAAGCCTTCGGACAGAAAAGACTCCCACAGGCTCAGTTTGCCCGATGCTTCAACCGTTGGAAACGCCCCCCTGGCCAGCGGAGACCAAAGGGTAAACCAGCCGCCATTCGCCTCGCTCCGCGTGGTTATTAGTGGGTACGACATGCCGCCCCGGGCTGCCGGATTCTCTTGAATTTCGGCGTGTTACGCTAAGTTGCTGGCAAATCCCCAATCGAATCGAGTCATGCGCACCGAAGGTGTCCGTCAAAGCGACCGGGTCACACTGCGCCTGGAGGTGGAAGCCTCCTGGTTCGGCAGCGATGGCATCGCCGTCAAACGCCCCGCGCAATCCCTCCTCGTCAGTCGCAATGGCGGCGTCATCCGCTTGCAGGACAAGCTCTTTCCCGGCCAGGAACTCACTCTGACCCGCATGCTGGAGGGCGATGCCGTCAAATCCGCCCGCGCGAAAATCGTGGCCGAAATCGATCGCGAGGTGGAAGGCTTTCTTTATGCGATTTCCATCCTCGACCCGCGCGCCGATTTCTGGGAAATCGAATTTCCGCCTCCCCATCAGGGCGAAGAGGCCCTGGCCCGGATGCTCATGGAATGCAGCTTCTGCCAGCGGCGCGAAGTCGTCTATCTGAACGAAATGGAACTCAAGTCCTTCGAAATTCGCCGCTGTGCCGCGCGCGTCTGCCGCCACTGCGACGCGCCGTCCATTTGGGTGGAGGCCCAGTCGGATGTCCTGTCGCCTGAGGCGCTTCCCTCGCGCTCCGCGGTCGAAGAGCGCGTAGTTCCCCGCCGCAATCGTACCCGCGTGAAGGCTCGCGTCCTGGCCTGCATTCGCCAGCGCGGCTTTCAGGAAGAAGTCGCAGTTTGCGAAGATTTATCGAAGGGCGGCATCAGTTTCCGTAGCCGCAACCAATATCCGGAAGGATCGCGCCTGGAAGTCGCCGTTCCTTACACTCCCGGAGCCGGCGCGATCTTCGTCCCCATCCGCATCGTCTTTTCCCAGCCACTCACTTCGGCGGGACTATACCGTCACGGCGCTGCGTATCTTCGCGCGCCCGAATAGCTGGCGCGTCTCTATTTCTCCGGTGCCGTCAAAATCGCCTGCCAATTAATGATTGCGTTCCAAAGCATCCGCTGATCACCGCGATTCAGGTCGCGGTGCATCGGATTGAAATTGAACGTGACCACGTGCCCCTTCCCCACAGGCGAATCCAGAATCGCCGGCCGCCCGATCAGGTTCCGCGCGCCCCATATCTGCCCGCTCACCAAAATCGGCGCCCCGGACGTGTCTCCCCATTCCATCACCACCGTCTTGCGATCCTCGGGTCCATCCAGGCAAGTCGTGCAATACGCCATGCGCAGCCAGCGGCGTGGCGTGGCATATAACGGAAAGTTCTGTCGGAACACGTACGTGTGTTCCGCATACCCGTAGGCGATCGGGTGATCCGGCCGGTCAAATGTTACCCGCAGGTGCGAGCCGGGCGTCCGCGTGACGGAATCCTGGGCCGCCGCTGCCTCCGCTCCGCCACCCTGCGAACTCCGCGGCACGCCGCCAGCATCGCGCCGCACTCCCCGTACAATCCCCGTCTCTAGCGGCAGCATCGATCCACTGCCCAACGTGATCAACAGACCGCCGCGCTCTACGAACTCCTGAATCTGCGCCAGGCCTTCGTAGCCGATTCCTCCCGTGATGTCGTCGGACTCCGCCGGCGTCCCGAAACTCGGCGTTTCCGCCGTCTTCTTGAAGGCCATCGGGCCCCAGCGCTTCGGAATGCCCTGGATTTGCTCCGCCAGTTCCAGATCCACGTGCCCGTAAAGCAGCACGTCAATCTTGTCGTTCAGTTTCCCCGCGCGAATGTCTTCGTCCCGCAAGTACACGTAAGGAACGTGCCGTTGGTCCAAGGAATACCGCACCCAGCCGATGGAATCCGTGTCTGCCCAAGGCACCCATACGCCCAGCCGGGGCGTTTTCTCCGTGTGATGCTGCACCTCCGGCGCCGAAGCCGTCGATGCAAAATTCAGTCCCAGTTTCATTGCCGTCTGGCTCACCACCTCGGACAACCCGTTCTGCGCCGGCAAAATCCACGATCCCTCCGGATATTCGACGCCCGCCGCCGCAAAGCTTTGCTCAGCCACATCGATGCGGAACCCAGAGAGTTCGTAGCGCGCCGCCAGCAGCGATTCCTGCCCCGTATCCTTCAGCAAGAATACGGGTCCCGCACCGGAAACCTCGCCCTTCGACTTCGGGGGCTCCGTCAACGGATGCAACACCGCCTCGCGCACGGATGCATCCCCGGTCGCGACTACTTTCAAATGGTAATGCGCCGGCAATTCCCAGGACACGTCGTCGTATGGCTCCGTCGCATCCTTCGGATAAACCTGCGGCGTCAGCAAATCCACAGCATAATTTCGATACGGTTGGTCCAGCCGCACCACGTACGTTCCCGCCGGATATTCCCCATCCTTCAATTTGACCGGCGCGTCCGCCCGGTTCACCTCAATCTTCTGGCTCATCAGCCGCGCCACCAGCGCATCCACTCGCCCGGGATCACCCTGATCTCCCGGAATCAGAAACGCGTAAGGCGCATCCTGCAGGCCCTTCTCGTACGAATGCAGCCCCTTCTCATAGAAATGCCGCAGAAACTCGTGCGAGTTTTCCGCCATGTAGTCCAGCGCCGCCAGCGCGCCGGTCTCGTTGTAGTTCACGTTGTCGCGCGCCGACCACCTCACCCTTCCGGACTGCGGCGGCAAAACGCGATACCACTCCCGCGAAGTCTCATCCGGCGCAAACGTCCAATCCAGTGTCTCCGCCGTGCCGTTCCCCATCGTCTCGTAGCCGCGCCCGATTGAATTGTGATTCATCGCCACGGAATCCAGAAACAGTTCGGAAAATCCCTCCCCGAAATTCCAGGTCGAAACTCCCGGCATGCCCATTCCCGTCATCGTCTGCACTTCGTGGAAACTCAGCGCCAGAAACTCCGCAAACGTAATCGGATCCACGTCCGGGTTGTACGGCCCGGTCCCGTTCCATGTCATCAGCAACGGCATCGCCTCGTGCAAATCGTGGATCACCGTCGGATGCCACTCGAAAAACATATGCGCCACCGCTTTCGTCGTTTCTTGCGTCAGCTGGTGCGCATCTCGATTGATATCCACGAAAACGTATTTCCCCCAATACGGCGGCGCCTGGCGCGGCAGGTTGGCGCGGTCCGTCTTGCCCTTCAGATACCGGTAGAACCATTCCACCTGCTTGTCCCGACCGTCCGGATTCGATACCGGATTGATCAGCACCACCAGATTCTCGCGGATGCGCCGAATCATCGGCTGCTCGGATACCGCCAGCCGGTAGGCAAGCTCTAGCACCGATTCTGTTGATCCCGTTTCATCCGAATGCAGCGCCGCGTTGAAGTAGTAGATCGGCCTTGCCGCCGTAATCAACTTTTGTGCCGACTCTGGCGTCGTTTTCCGTGGATCGGCCAGCGCGGCCGTCGCATCCCGAAGTTGCTCCAGGTTCGCAATACCCTTTTCATCCGCAATCGCCACCAGAATAATGTCGCGCCCCTCCTCTGACTTGCCGATCGTAAACACGCGAACCCGCGGAGACGCCGCGGCCAGCGCCCGGCAATACGCATACGCCTTCCCCGAATCAACCAGTTCCCCCGGAGCGCCCATTACCCGCCCGAAAAATTTTCGCGGGCTCGGCACTGAAGCCGACGCGGGAAGATACGATACCCACGGCGACAAATACTTCGCCGCCGTGGTGTCTTTGGCAATTTCTTCAATTGAGCCAGGTTCGGGGCTATCGGGAGAGGTGGAAGTTTGGGCCCACAAGGAATGCGATGAAAAAAGGATTGTAAAAACCAACGGCAAGATTCGGCGCAAATCAGCCTCCAGGCATTTGGACACGAATTTCCGTTTGGAGCTATCTCATAAATGGCGTGACGTGGGTCGGAGCTTTGGTTCACCCTGAGCTTCGAAGGGCTCCGACATCAAAATGCGGAGAAAGCCGGGCTACAGCCCCTTAGGAATTGCTGGCATTATCGCCGACCCATTTACAAGATAAGTTCCAGACCGAGGCGAGTGTACTACAGCTTGCTGAAGAGCGCGGGATCGCTACGTCGGCACAAGCTGCACGCCTGCGCCGTTCGCCGCATGCGTGAGTGCCTCATCGCGCGTAGCAAGGGGGAGTCCACGCCACAACGAGAGCTCCAGATACCCTGCATCATAAACAGTGATCCGGTGCAATTCGGCCAGGTGAAGCGTGCTCGTCCAGGCAAAAACATCGGTCTCCGCGTCCACTTCCAGCGGTAGGCTCGCCAGCTTCTGAAGGGCGGCATCCCGGTAACCGGCGTCAATGTGCTAACGTCGAATCCCCATCTGAAGTGCATTGGCAATTTCCAATCGCCAGAGCGATGGCACGACGGCCCCATCCGCAGCGATCCGTCCGAACAGTGCGTCTAGGGCTCCGCTCTGCTCGTCACTCAGGATCCAGCCCAGCGTCACGGAGGCATCAACCACGGCAATCAAAAGCGGCCCTCGCTAATCCACCCCTTGATCGTTGCCGCGTCGACTGTAAGCCCCTTTCGCATCCTCTTAACATCCTCGACCGCCTGCTGTGCTGCTTCATGATCAAAGGGCTTTTGGATAGGCCAAGCCGCGCCACCTGCCGCCCGTGTCGCGTAATGATGATCTCTTCGCCCTTTTCCGCCAGATCGAGCAGGTACGCCAATTTATTCTTAGCTTCGAACGCTCCTATTTCCTTCATAATTAAAACCTTATTCCAAACATAATACAGACTGGCTAACAGCTAGCTGTTTTGGCATAACACTAGTCCCAGCCCCGTTCAAGCCCAACCTCTGCCCTTATTTCAAAGGTAGATCTACAGTCTCGGAAAGACCATTGACTGCCGTGAGCGCCGCCAATCGTTGGCTTCATTCCCCGCCAAGAAAACCGGCCTAGTCCAGCGCCGGAACCGCGTTCCGCTCGCTTCTCCTCCGGTGCAGATAGTGCATGGCGATGTTGAGATAAATCGACCCGCACGGCGTCTCCACGGCCAGCACCATTGCTTCCGTGTCCGTATTTCCGGTCAGTCCTTCCTCGCTCATATGAATCTCCGGCGGGAACACCTTGAACCGGAATCCCTGATCGTTCAACAAGGTCACGCTGTTGCCGATCACCATGTTCGCCAGTTCGCAGACCGTCTCCCGGATTACCTGTTCGCTCTCCGGCAATTCCGTCCCCGCAAGCTGGCTGGCAACCTTCATCGCCACCTCCGGAGCCAGATCGAGAATCACGCGCCCTTCGATATCGCCCTTGATGGCGATCAGCGCCGCAACGCCCTTCCGGCGGTACGTCTCTTCCTCCATCGAAAGGTCGGCGATCTGCGTCGGCGCTTGCAACGCCTCGGCAAATACCGCATCGGCAGCATTAATGAACGGCTGGATCAGTTCCATTCTCATGCTTTTTGCTCCCCCGCAAGCGCAACGGGCCCGCCCACGGCATTTGGATCGTCTCCCAACACATAGCGCAAAATCTCGTACAGCACTTCCGGCTTCACGGGTTTCTGGACGAAATGTTTCGCGCCCTTTTGCAGCGCCGCAAGAATGTTTTCCTGGTAGCCCACCGACGACACCATCACGATGCGCGCGTCCGCGTGCTGCCTTACAATGCGCTCCACCGCCTCGATGCCTTCCATCTGCGGCATGGTAATGTCCATCAACACGATGTCCGGCTTCGTCCGGTTAAACTCGGCAATTGCCGTCAGCCCGTCGCCGGCCTCTCCGGCAACTTCTCCGCCGAATAGCTCGATCATCTTCATAATGTTCTTGCGTGCGAACACGGAGTCGTCCACCACAAGGTAACGGACCGGTCGCTGGTCCTTTCGAAGTAGCGGTGCGAACTGTGCCATAAACTTCTCCTTTTGCTCCCGTGCCCCGTCAGGCGCGCGGAGTGGGAACTGGAACTTTCTCACCCTTCTCGTTCTTGTCCGGCTTCTCGCCGTCTGCTTTCTCGCTTGATCCGCGATCCGAACCGTAATTCGAAATCAGGTGACCCGCCATCGCATCCAGCGGCAGCACCTTCTGAATGAATCCCTTCAGGATCGCGGCCCGCGGCATCCCGCTCACCACGCAGGTTTCTTCGCTCTGCGCGATCGTCGTTCCGCCCGACGCCTTGATCGCTCCAATCCCTTCGGCGCCGTCTTCGCCCATCCCCGTCATGATAATTCCCACCGACGTCAGACCGAATTCCTGCGCCACGGAGTGGAACAGCACGTCCGCCGACGGCCGGTGCCCATTAATCGGAGGCGTGTCCGAAAGCACCACCATGTCTCCACGCGGCATCCGCCGCACCATCATGTGGCGGTTCCCCGGACAAATCAGCACCCGCCCGGCCACCAGAAGATCGCCGGACTTCGCTTCCTGCACTTCCAGCGCGCAGCACTCTTCCAGCCGCCGCGCGAACATGTCCGTAAATCCCTCCGGCATGTGCTGGACGATCACAAAAGTCGCCGGAAAATCCGCCGGTATCTGCGAAAGCAGGTACTGCAGCGCGTTCGGTCCGCCCGTGGAAATTCCAATCGCGATCACTCGATTTGGCGGCACCGCGGCTCGCGTGCGTTTTTTGGATGAAACGGCCGGCTGCACCGGCGGTTTCGGGATTGCCTTCGGCCCACCCGCGCGCTTCGCCACCTTGATCTTGTCGGCCAGTTGCGAAGCCACCGGCTCCAGATTCCCCGCCGCCGCGTCCCTCGGCTTGGCCACGAAATCAATCGCACCCAGGGCCAGTGCCTTAAACGTCGAATACGCGCCTTCCTTCGAATGCGTGCTGAAGACGATCACCGGCATCGGCGCGCTCCGCATAATCGTCCGCAGTGTCTCCAGACCGTCCATCCGCGGCATCTCCAGATCCAGGGTCACCACATCCGGTTGCAGTTCCGCGATTTTCCGCAGCGCAAACGCCCCGTCCATCGCCGTGCCCACCACCTCGATGTCCGGATCACGCTCCAGAATCAAAGGAATCAGTTTCCGCATCAGCGCGGAATCGTCCACCACCAGGACTCGGACGCGATCTCTCATGCGATGGCCCCCAGCGGCAGTGATCGGGAAAGTCGCGAGAGTATCGCCGGAACGTTCAGGATCAGCACCACCGTCCCGTCGCCCAGGATCGAAGCCCCGCTCACGAGGTCGCTTGAAACGATCTCGCCCGGCAGCGCTTTGATCACCAGCTCTTCCTCGCCCACCATGCTGTCTACCACCAGCCCGAAGCGCTTTTCCGCAACGCCGATCACCACCACAAAATGCTTCGTCTTCTTCGAACCCGGCGATTCGACCGGGTGAATCCGGTTTAACTGGTTCAGCCGCACCAGCGTCAGGATCTGCTCTCGCAAGCGCAGCACTTCCCTCCTGTCCACCTGGTGGATCTCCTGATCCTGAATCCTGGTAATTTCCACGACCGCCGACAGCGGCACCGCAAACAGCCGCCCGCCGACGCGAAATAGCAGCGTCTGAATGCTCGCCAGTGTCAGCGGCACGCGAAGCTGAATCGACGTCCCCTTCGTCTTGCTCGATGTGATGTGCACCGAACCTTTCAGCCGGTCCAGCACCGTGCGCACCACATCCATGCCCACCCCGCGACCCGATACCGCCGTGATCTCTGAAGCCGTGCTGAATCCGGGCTCGAAGATCAGGTTCATCACGTCCTGATCCACCATTCGTCCGGCGTCTTCTTCCTTGATCAATCCGTTGTTGATCGCGTGCTTTCGGATCAAATCCAGGTCAATCCCGCGTCCATCGTCGCGGATTTCGATCACCACCTGCGTCCCCTGGTGGTGGGCATTGAGCGACACGGTGCCGCGTGCTGGTTTTCCCGCCGCCAATCGTTCGTCGGCCGGCTCGATTCCATGGTCCACCGCGTTGCGCACCAGGTGCGTCATTGGCTCGGCAAGTGCGTCCAGAATTCCCTTGTCCAGGTCCGTGTGCTCGCCGGAGACCTCCAGCGCCACGTCTTTCCCGCAGGTCTTTGCGACGTCCCGCACCACGCGCGGAAACCTCCGGAACAGCTGTTCCACCGGCACCATGCGGATTTTTAAAACGCATTTGTGCAATTCATCCAGCACTCGCGACTGGAACGCCATTGCTTCCGCAAGCTTCGCCCGAATCGGATCCCTCGCATGATGCACTTCGAATTCGGACAGCGTCCGGTTCAGCATGGACTTCCCGATGATGAGTTCCCCTACCAGGTTCATCACCGCGTCAATTCGCGTCGCATCCACGCGCAGCGAGCCCTCGGTCACCGCCGCAACCGCGGAAGCGCCCGCTGTCTGGTTCGCAGAGGTCGCCTCGCTCGGGTCCGTGCTCTTCGCGGAGATTTCCGCCGCCTGCGCTTCGATCAAGTCTCCAAGCAGTTCATGTTCGGAGCTTTCCGTGTGTTCTGCTTTCTCGACCCGCAACTCTGAAACCACCGCCGGTATCCGGCATCGGTGCGAAATATGCTCGATCGGGTGCTTGCTCGAAAGCGCCGCTTCGACAATTTCCACCGAGGAAGCTGCAAGATTGTCCTCCGGCCGCAACGCGATCACCGTCCCGCACGCGTGCAGGACGTTGCGTATCAGTTGAAACGCAGCCGCGCGCATGGCGCTGTCCGGGTTTACGCGCAGCGCGATGTTGTAAACCTTTTCTCCGCGGATCAGCGCCTCGGAAATCATCAGGCGCTCGTACTCGCTCCAGTCAAACCGTGCCGGCACCGTTCTGGCCGCGGCCTTCCCCGGCTTCTGCGCCCCATCGGTTTCGTGCAGCAAATCCTGAATCAAGGAACGCAGCGTCGCCGGCTCCGGCGCTTCGAGCTCCTTCTGGTAAGCGGCCAGCATGCTCTCGAACGAATCCACCGCCGAGAACACCACTTCCGCCAGCTTTGCGCCCTGCGCAAGCGCGATCTGCGGTGAAAGCACGTCTTCCAGTTCGTGCGCGATTTCGCTGAGTTTCGCATACCCGCACGCAGCCGAATCGCCCTTCAGTGTGTGCACCGCGCGCCGCACGCTACGGATCAGTTCTTCATCGCCCGGACGCTTTTCCAGCTGCAGGCCCGCGTCATTGATGGTCTGCAAAAGCTCGCTCGCGCTCTCGAAAAAGAGCGTGCGTAGCTCCGCGGTCCGATCGTCGGGCAAAAAGCTCAAGACCCCCCCTCGATCCGCTTGTACGCGGTGCCGTTGTTCTCATGCACCATGCGAAACTTTTGCGTCAGCCCGAACAGGCTCTCGGCGTGCCCCACAAACAGGTAGCCCCCGGGGTTCAAGCAATGCCAAAACTTCTCAATCAGCCGCTTCTGCTCGGCCTCATCGAAATAGATCATTACGTTGCGGCACAGGATGATGTCGTTCCGACGCGGCAGGAATTCCGTCTTCAGGTTGTGAAAGTCGAATTGCACCACTTCCCGCAGCTGTGGCTTCACCACGTACTTGTCGGCGGATTTCTCGAAGTAGCGAAGGCGCGTCGTGTAATCCACCGGCTCCATTTGCACTTCGGTGTAGGCCCCTTCCTGCGCCGCGCGCAGGCTCGCATAACTAATGTCGGACGCCACGATTTCCAGCTTCCAGGGCGGCGGAATCAGAGGCTTCGGCGAAGGCATCTCAAACGGCAAGGGATTCCGCAAGTAGTAGTAGGCCAGCGCATCGCACACCAGCATCGCCACCGAGTACGCTTCTTGCCCCGCCGAGCATCCCGCGCTCCAGATCCGCAGGTTCCAGTCACGCCGCTCCTGCTTGTGCCGCAGAATCTCTTCCAACACCGACTTCTGCAGCAAATCCAGTTGTGGCCGGTTCCGGAAAAAGCTCGTCTCGTTGACCGTCAGGTTTTCCAGCAGCAGCGCCAGCTCCGCGCGGCCTTCCCGGCTGGTCAACAGGCGGTAATAGCTGTAGAAGGAATCCATCTGGCAGGCTTTCAATCGGCGCTGCAAACGGTCCTTTAGAAAGTGCGAGCGTCGCTCGTCGAAAAACATGCCGCATTCCTGATACACCAGGGTCTGCAGCAGCTTGAGTTCGGCCTCGGTAAGCTGAATCTGCGCGGTAATCGTGCCCATCTTGCGTTTTGCGGAGTCCCGATGCGATGGCAGCGCTGACGCGCGCTACCGGGCAAGCGCGACGGGTTCCGCGGCCTCCTCGAGCTTCCGGAAATCGGATTGCCGCAGGAGCCTGGCGATATCCAAAAGGATGATCAATCGTCCTTTTAGCTTGCCCACTCCCGTAACATAGTTCGACTCGCCTTCCGCAAACACGGAGCCCGGGGCTTCGATTTCGGAGGGCGGTATCTTCAGGACTTCCGAAGCCGAGCTCACAATCAATCCCACCAACTTGTTTTCGAGCTCGACCACCAGAATGCGGTTCTTCTTGTCGGGCTGCACCGGACTGCTCCCGAACCGCTTCCGCAGGTCCATCACGGGAATGATCTTTCCCCGAAGGTTGATCACGCCTTCCACCAGGTCCGGCGCGCTGGGCACGGACGTAATCTCCGGCACCCTCACGATTTCGCGAACCGAAGCAATGCGCACGCCATACGTCTCATTGCCGATGCGAAAGCCGACGATTTGGAGTTCTTTCTCCATGCAGGTCTCTCCGCCTCAGGAACGCGTCAGTTCCGCGTATTCCAGTTCGCCGCTTTCCTGCATCGTCGCGTGCCTTCGCGATGTGCCTGCCTCGCGCCGATGGCGCGACTGGTTGGCGCGGTCGATCACGAAGCGATCCATCGAATCGAGCAGGTTTCGGGAGAGCTTCAGCATCTGCTCTGCGGCCGCGGAAAGCTGCGTCGAACTCGATGCCGACTGCTGCACCAGCTCGCGCATCTTGTCCATCGCCCGCACCACTGCCTGTGCCCCCGAGGCCTGTTCTTCGACGGCTGAGTTGATCTCCTGCGTAATCTCCGTCAAGCGGTTGGTCGCCTTGGCGATCTGTGCGGACCCCACCGATTGCTCGTTGGTTGCCGCCCCGATCTCCTGCGAGAACTTGTAGACTTCCGTAACCACGTCGGAAATCTTGTGCAGCGCGCTGCCCAGATCGTTGCCCAGGTTCAGGCCCTCCTCGACGATCCGCGTGCTGTGCTCCATATTCTCCACCGCCTGCCGCGCTTCGCGCTGGATGCTCTGGATCAGGTCGGCGATTTCTTTCGTGGATTGCGTGGACTTCTCCGCCAGTTTGCGGACTTCGTCCGCCACTACCGCGAAGCCTAGGCCGTGTTCGCCGGCGCGCGCCGCTTCGATGGCCGCGTTCAACGCCAGCAGGTTGGTTTGTTCCGCCAGGTCGTCGATCACTTCGATGATCTTTCCAATGTCGTCGGCGCGATGCCCCAGAATATTAATGATCTCCGCCGAAGACTGAATCGCGCGGTTCGTGCGGTTCAACCCGTCGGTGGTCTTCTCCATCGTTTGAATGCCCGTCTGCACTTCTTCGCGCGAGCGGTTCGCGATATCCAGCAGCACCTTGGCGGTGTCCGCCACGCGTTGGATCGAGGTCACCATCTGGTCGATCGAAGCCGAAGTCTCCGCCACACTCGACGCCTGGACCTGGGTGTTCTTCACCACGTTCTGCACGTTGATGCTCATCTCGTGCATCGTGCTGGTCACTTCTTCAATCGCCGAGGAAGCCTGTACGCTCACCTTCGCTGATTCGTCCGCAGCGCCCGCCACCTGGTTCGAACCCGCGGACACCTGCGAAGCGCTGTCCCGCGTCGAGCGCACGATTTCCTGCAATCCGTGCGACATCCGCAGGAACGCGTTCCCCAGCGTGTCGCGCTTTGACCGGGGCGTCACTTCCACTGTCAAGTCGCCCTCCGCCACGGCCATCGAAACTCCGGCCATTTCCTTCAGGTACGCCACCATATTGTTGAAGGTGGTTGCCAAAGCTCCAATTTCGTCGTTTCGGTGGATGTCAATGTTCTGGTCCAGATCGCCCGAGTTGCCGATCTCCTGCGCTACCGTAATCAGGTGCTGCAGTGGCTCGGTGATGGACTTCGCCGTCCGAAGCATCTGGTAAATGCCAAAAGCGATCGCCAGTACGGTCCCCACGATGACGATGAAGAAGCTGGCCTTGCCGGCAAAATCCGCCGCCTTTTCCGATTGGCCGAGCGCCTTGCTGATGTCCGTCTTGGCCTGGTCCAGCACGGTCGAGGATTTCGTCAGCCACGACGCTGGATCCTTTTGTAGGTAGAAAATCTGCAGGTCCGAAACCGTCGCGTCGCCAGAATCCACCTGATGCCGCTTGGCCAGCAAAGGCTTCGCGAAGTTGTCCGCCCAGCTCGATTCGGTGCTTTCCACCTGAATCAACGCCGTCCGCAGCAAATCGCTATTTGTCTGGGATTCCCCGGCCTTTACTCCATCCGCAAGATCGCCGAATCCTTTGTTGACCTTGTCCTCATCCCGAGGATCGCCGCTTAGCAGAAAATTGTTGAGATTCAGGCGATTCTGCATGATCTGCGAGCGCACCTTTTCAATCGTCTGCACGCTCTCCAGCGTATTCCTGTAGTCGTCGCTGGCCGAGTGCGCTTTCCAGATCGCGCCGACGTCCACCAGCAGCAAACCGAATAAGGTCACCAGCACCAGCCCGAAACTTTTGTACAGCTGTTTTCCGATGGTCATCGCTTTACTTCCTCCGCGCCCCAAATCAGTTCCCTGCTCCCCGCCTGCTCCGTCCCGCTTGCCGGAGTCTTCCTATTGCCGGAAGTCGAACTCAATCATCTGCGTTGTCTCTTCCGGAGCCGTGTCAAATTTCCAGTCCTTCACCGCGTCCAGGCACGACTGCACCAACACCGGATGCCCGCCTACAGCTCGCGAAGTCTTTACATGCCCGTCCGGAGCGATCACCACTTCAATTTTCACTTTGCCCGTGATGTTCATCCGCCGCGCCAGTTCCGGAATCTGCGGCGCAACCCGTATCTTCACCTTGCGCTTGCCTTCTTCGATCGAGGTTTGCGCGAAAACGACCGAAGAGAAAAACACCGCCATGGCGGCGGCCGCCAAAACTTTCTTGCCCCATTTGGAATCCATTGAGACCACACCCTCCTCAGAGTGGGAGATACCCCGCAGGGGGAAAGGCAAGTCCAGGGCCATGCTGAAGGTTCTCCAATCCGAGCCTCCAGCATTCCGTGTCTGTGCCTTTAACTTCTTTTCGCCCATATTGTTAGAGCAACATCACGAAATAGAGAATGGCGTCGCGCCGCCATGGGATGTCTCACCATCCAGTGCGAATCCTCGATTAGGTCTCACGCTGAGACGTTATCCCCGAAACTTGGCCGCGGCACGGTAACGCATCCGCACCAACAACGGGAAGTTCCATTGACTCAGATTGAGATGCCTGAGTAGCGTGGTATAGCGTCTTAATCTTAATTTGAGACGCACGCAAAGCCCCTTTAGCCCCTATGCGTGAACCAAAGCGTATCTCTGCGCGCCATACGGCTGCCTCTGGCCGCAAGGCGCCCGCGCGCCCCAGCCAGAATTACTCCCAGGAATTGATGGAACTCGCCGTCGATGCCGCCAATTCTCGCGTGCTGCCGGAATTTCTCCGCCGTTTTGCGCAGCGCGCCGCCGAAATGCTGCAGGGAGAATGGGCCGCCGTCGCCGAAATCGTCGGGAATCGCATCGAACTCCATGCTGGCGCGGCGGAATCGCCTCTCTCCTTAAGTAAGCGGGAGTGGCTGCTTGAAACCCTCACGCAAAAGCGCCCCGGCCTCGAAATCCTCGAACTTCCCGGCGGTAGCCGGCTGGTCGCCCTCTATCCAATCCACGCCGGCGACGGGGAACTGATGGGCACGCTCTGTTTGCTCCGAAAAAAGACCGCGTTTTCACCCGCCGAGGAAAAACTCCTTTCCGCGCTGGCCAGCCATGCCGCGCTCTCCATGGAGAAAGTCCGCCGCTTCTCACAACTCGAACGCTCCAAGAAGCAATGGGTCGAGGATATCGACGCCATCAGCGACTATATCGCGGTCCACGATCAGGCCTGGCGCATCGTTCGCACCAATCGTTCCCTCGCCACACAACTCGGCATTCCCCCCGCCGCGCTCGTCGGTGAACCCATCAGCAGTCTCCGCCACATCGCGGAAACCCGCAGCGCCCTGCCCTGCCCGTTCTGCCGCGACACGCGCGAAGCCCGCGAAGAGTATGTTGCCACCGGCGCCGGCCGGACTTTTCTCGTCTCCACGTCGCGCACGCGGGGCGCCACGGAAGAGGAAAGCCGCACCATCCACGTTCTCAAAGACATCACCGACCGCCGCGAAGCCGAGCGACGTTACCGCGAACTGTTCGACAGCATCCAGGAGGGCCTCTTTTTCGCCACTCCCGAGGGCCAGTTCCTCGACGTCAACGACGCCCTCGTCCGCATGCTCGGCTATGACTCCGCCGAAGACCTCCTGCGCGCCGACGTCAGCGCGCATCTCTATCCGACGCCTGCCGCCAAGGAGCGCCTGGCCAACGCCATCGCCAAGCACGGGGCCTTGCGCAATTACGAAGAGACCCTTCGCCGCAAGGACGGCGGCCTCCTGCATACTCAGCAGAACATCAGCGCCGTTCGCGATCCGCTGGGCAACGTCGTTCAAATTCGCGGTCTCATGCTCGATGTAACCGAGCAAAAAATGTTCCAGTCGCAGCTGCAACGCGAGCGCGACTTCAACCAGAAAATCCTCAACACCACGCAAAGCATGATCCTGGTTCTGGACACCGCCGGACTCATCAGCTACGCCAATCGCCGCTGCTACGAGGCCGGCTATCGCGAACACGAACTCATCGGTCACCGCCTCGTGGATTGGGTGGAAAGCTCCCACCAAAATGACTTCGAAGCGGCCCTGCAAACCACCGCGCATGGCCAGCAGGTGGACAATCTGGAACTCCGGGCCCGCCGCGCCGATGCCTCCCTCGGCCACTTTTCCATCAGCCTCAGCCCCATGCGCGATGAAGCCAACCAGGTCAACAACGTCGTGGTGGTCATGACCGACATCACCGATGCGGCTTTACTCCAGGCGAAACTCGCGCACTCCGAAAAAATGGCCACCATCGGCCGCCTCGTCTCCGGCGTCGCGCACGAAGTCAACAATCCCCTCGCCGCCATCCTAGGCTTCACCGATCTCTTGCTGGAAAATCCCGACGTCCCGATAACCGCCCGCGAAGACTTGCAGATCATCCTTCAGGAAACCCAACGCACAAAAGAGATCGTCCAGGACCTCTTGAGTTTCGCCCGCCAGCGCCCCACGCAAAAGGAGCCCGTCAACGTCAACTCCGTCCTTCGCCAGACCCTCAAGCTTCGCAGCTACGATTTCTCCAGCCACGGCGTCGAAGTCATCGAAGAATTCGACGAACGTCTCGGCCCTACGCTGGGCGACGCGCAGCAACTCCAGCAGGTTTTCTTGAACATCTTGAACAACGCCTACGACGCCATCCAGGAATCCGGCAACCACGGCCGGATCCGCATCCGCACACGCCGCGCCGAGGACGACGTCGAGGTCGCCTTTATCGACAACGGCACTGGCGTCGTCGATCCCGAACGCATTTTCGATCCCTTTTTCACCACCAAGCAGGCCGGCAAGGGCACGGGCCTCGGCCTCAGCATCTGTTACGGCATCGTCCGCGCGCACGGCGGTGAAATTCTTTGCTGGAACAACGAAGGCGAAGTCGGCAGCACGTTTGTCGTGCGCCTCCCGGCGGCCACCGAGACCGCCCTTGCAGCAGCCGCAAAAGAGGCGGGACGATGAATGCCACCGCCATACCTCGCCCCGCCGCCGCTATTCTCGTCATTGAAGATGAGCCTTCCGTCAGCGCCTTCGTCACCGCTGCTCTACAGCGCCGCGGCTACGCCGTCGTCGAAGCCTCGTCCGGTGCCGCCGGTATCGATAAGCTCCGCTCCGGGGCCTTCGCTGGCGTAATTTCCGATATCCGCATGCCTGGGGACATCAATGGCGCCGACGTCCACGCCTGGATAAGCAAGAACCGCCCCGATCTGGCTGCCCGCATCATCCTCATCAGCGGCGACACCGCCAATAGCGAGACGCAATCCCTGCTGGCTTCCAGCCCAACCCCGTGCCTGGAAAAACCTTTTCGAGTTCAGCAACTGATTTCGACCGTGGAGAAAACATTCGGGAAACCATGAGCGACGATCTGAAAATCAAGCTACTCGTTGTGGACGATGAACAAAGCATTCGGCGTCTCTGCATGACCATTGGCAGCTCGCTCGGCTTCGTCTGCCAGGAGGCCGAAAGCGCCGAGGCCGGCGTCACGCGCATCGAGACCGATCCGCCGGACCTCGTCCTTACTGACCTCAAGCTTCCCAACCTCTCCGGCGTTGAGTTTCTGAAGCAAATAAAAAACGCTCTGCCGCGCACCGAAGTCGCCATCATGACCGGCCACGGCTCTATCGAATCCGCCGTTGACGCCATGAAGCTCGGCGCCTACGACTACATCGAAAAGCCCTTTCGCGTCGAAAAGCTCCGCCTCCTCCTCCAGCGCATGGCCGATAAAGTGCGCCTCGTCAACGAAAACGCCTTCCTCCGCGAACGCGTCAACACCGAGGAAAATCTCGACGGCATTATCGGCAGCTCCGCCGGTATGCAGGACGTCCTGCGCATGATTTCCCGCCTCAAGGACACCCGCACCCCCGTCCTGATCTCCGGCGAAAGCGGCACCGGCAAAGAGCTCGTCGCCCGCGCGATTCATTTTCGTGGCACGCTGGCGCAGATGCCCTTCGTCGCCGTGGATTGCGGTGCCCTGGTTCCCACGCTCATGGAAAGCGAAATGTTCGGGTACGAGAAGGGCGCCTTCACCGGCGCCACAAAGACCAAAGCCGGGCTATTTCAGGCGGCCAACGGCGGCACCATCTTCCTCGACGAAATCGGCGAATTGCCGCTCGAAATGCAGGCCAAACTCCTTCGCGTACTCCAGGAGAAGGAAGTCCGCCCCGTCGGCAGCAATGATCGTATTAATGTGGATGTCCGTGTAATGGCCGCTACCAATCGTGATCTCGAAGCCGCCTATCGTGCCGGCACCTTCCGCAAGGACCTTTATTTCCGCCTCAACGTCGTCACCGTCCATATTCCCCCTCTTCGTGAACGCCGGTCAGACATTCCCATGCTCGTCCATCACTTCCTGAATCGCTATGCTCCCGGCATCCATCTTCAAGTGACTGCTGCGGCCATGAAGAACCTCCTTCAATATGACTGGCCGGGAAACGTCCGCGAACTGGAAAACTGCATCGCCCGCGCCGTCACCCTCGGCGATCATGAGGTCATGGACGTCAAGGATCTCCCACCCGCCCTCCGCACCGAACAGCCCGCCAGCTCGGACGTGGTGGACGCCGCCGAAGCTGCTTCTCTCTCGACCACCGCGCTCGCAGAAATGGAGCGTATGACCATCCTCCGCGTCTTCGAACAGGCTCACGGCGATAAAGCCCTGGCCGGAAAAATGCTCGGCATCAGCCGCGCCACCCTTTACCGGAAGCTCAAGCGCTACAATATCGGCCCGCGCGGCGACGAGAAACCCAGCGCCATGGAAGCCGCCGCCGGCGATAGCTCCTCCTGATCCGCGCTTCCATGTTCTTTCGCTTCTGACGGATCTCGCGAGCAGCGCAGCCAATTCGTCCTGACGCCGCGCCATTTGCCGGCCGAAGGATTTCATTTCGCCCTTTGCCCCTCGCCAGCCTTTTCTCCGTCTCAACTTCCTCGCAGTGGAGCCCGCAAATCCTGAGACGCAAACGTTTCAGCGTGAGACACAAAGATTCTTTCCACCTTTCAGGAACCCTGTAACCCCGCCATTTTCTTTCACTTGCATTTCGCAAACCCCTCATGCCCTTTGGCGCTCGGCGTGCAATTCCCTGCTTGGGACATTGTGTCCTTCTCCGGCCCTGGGTGTTTTCTCACCACCTGCACCGCCGGACAGGGACCCATTTGCAGTCATGGCGACGGGGCGAAGCGACCAATGGCGTTGATTACGGAAGAGCTAAGCTGTTCGGAACAGTTGGCGCGATTTTTTCCGAAGATTCCGGCGGCGAAAATTTCCGTTCGCGTCGAGCCTGTGCGTCCTAACGCGTCGCCGGCAAGACTCCACGAGGCCGCACTCGTCGAATACGCCTCGCCAGAGTATGCGATTTTTGTAAGCACGCTGCCGCTCGAATTCGACGATCGCGTGCGGATTTCGCGGGAGGGAGGAGGACGTTCTGCAGAGGCTGTGGTGATCGCGCTTCAGTACCACGACGCGCGCAAGGCAATTGCGGTTCGATTTCTCAACGGCCCCTGCGAATGGATGAAACCACTGTGAATAAATCAATGACTACCTTGAATCTTCCCGCGCCACCGAAGGCGGACGCCGCGCGCCAACTCCAATGGGAGGAGTTGCGCTCGGTCTTCCCGATTTACGTCGCGCTCGCCAAGCAGCTCCAAATCGAGATCCCCGTCCCGCAGAACAAGCGGATCCTGCCCGAGAAACTCGACGCCGATCTCTTCGGCCAGATCCAGAACTGGCTCGACGTGATGGACCAGCAGGTGATGGTGCACCAACTTCGCCACCTGCTCCAGATGACCACCCTCAACGCCAGTGAAAGCGGCCTCCGTGCCCTGATCATGCGGCATCTGCGCAAGCCCTCGAAAACCATTGTCGATCGAGACAAAATTGACTTTCTTCTCGTCCAGTATTTCGCCCTCAGCGCTCCGCCGAAGATTTATCACAAGCAGATTGAGCTCGCCGATGTCGCCAACGTCCTCCGGCCCGTCTTTGGCGAAGTGGACAGCACGCCGCTCCCCTGGTGCGAGCCTCTCGAAAAGATGATCCTGTCGCTCCGCGGCTTCAAGAGCCTGAAAGACCTGCTCAAAACCAATTTCATCGAGCAGGGGCGTCGTGTAAAGGAAGGCGCCGGCGGCATGTTTTACGATCCCTGCGCCATGCTCGCGTTCATTCGCTTCAACTTCATGCTGCGCCGCACCTTGATTGAATTGATGCATGCGGACCTGATCTTCATTCGCTCCGGCCTGCACCAGTTGCAGAACGCGGGCGCCAGGACCATGGATTGCCAGACCGTGGGCCTTGGTAACGGCGAGCCCATCGAAAAACTTCAGCAGATGGCCGACGAGTGGAAACAGCCTTTCCAGAAGGAATACACCGAACGCACCGTAAATCAGGCCTTTGACAAGCTCCTCGGGCTTCGCTCCGACGTCGAACGCGCCATGGAAAAAGTTCTCGGCAAATCCTCCGTCGCTCCTTCCCCGGCTTCCGCCGGTACCGAAAAAGGAACGAAAAAGTCGGCGGCGGTGGAAGCCCCGGCTGCCAAGCCGAAAGGGCCTGCGGGGCCGCCCTTCACGGCTCCCGCGGAAGACTCCGATCCTGGCTTGGATTTTGAAAATTGTCTGGAGCAGATCTGGGAGCAGCTCATCTCCGCTCCACCTTCCCGCGGCCGTTCGATGACCACCGTCAAGGTTGGCGGCGCCCGGCTCTTGATGTCGTCCTGGGAAGTCTCTGCATTCGTCAGTGAAGATGGCCCTGCCGCTGAAGACCTGCGCCGCGCCGTCGTCGCGCGCGCGCTCGTCACCTCCGGCCTCGAGCATGCCAAGGAAACCGGCAATGCCACGGGTCTCGATCGCGCGCTCACCATCGCTCGCGTCGAAGTCTCCCGCTTGCAAGAGCGCGTCGAAGGCGCCAAGCAAGCCAAGGACACCGAAGCGGCGGTAAATCTCGGCATCAGCACCAAGCGGTTGCTATCGGCGCTCGACGAAGCCGAAAAACTGTAGTGGCCGCGGTTGTAGCGGCCGCCTTCTTATCCCGAGCGAAGCGAGGGACCAGGGCGGACGCTCTTGCAAGAACACCAAAAAGGTTTCAGGGAGCCAGGGTCCTTTGCGAAATTCAAACGTACTGATTCTCACCGACGATGCGGAATTTGCCAGGCTGCTCACGGCGTGCTGGCAGGTCGAACGTCAGGCTCCCGGAATTTGCGTGGTCACCAGCGAATTCTGGCAGCAAGCCGACACCACTTCTTCCGACCTCATCGTTCTCGGCCCGCTGCAAGATGGCAAGCTCGGTGAAATTCTCCGCTCCATGGAATCAAGCACCGCCCTGATCCTCTGCGCTCCCTCCGATCAGCGCGAACTGGGTCTCCTTCGCAACAAACATCCCAAGCTGCTTCATGTCCCGTTGCGCGAGGATTGGACCCAGATGGTTCTCCTCCTCGCCGGCGAATCCTTGCGCCGCACGGAAGCCATCAAGCTCGCCAAGAAAGCCGAACGCCACGCCGCCCATTACGCCAACGAGGCCACGCTCGGCCGCTACATGTACGACATGAAGCACAACGTCAACAACGCGCTTACTTCCCTCATCGGCAACGCGGAACTCTTGCTCCTGGAGCCCGGCGAACTCTCCGCCCAATCCCTGGCCCAGCTCAAGACCATCCATACCATGGCCCTTCGCATCAACGAGGTCATGCTGCGATTCTCATCGCTTGCCAGCGAACTCCGGGAAGGTGAGACGCCTTCGCAACTTGAGACGGAAGATGCGAATCCTACCCTGATTCCGCGCCGTTGATAGCCCTTCAAATTCAACTAACCGCCCTGTTTTCTTATCTTTGTAAATTTAAAGAACGCCGTTTGACTCGACTCCCAAGGTGGCCGCCCACGTGCAATTTTCTGCTGTGGAGTACTGTGCGGAGTAAACGTTTGTGCAGAAAAAAGTCCTGATCGTTGATGACTCCCCGGCCCAGGTGAAGTTGATCCAGGGGCTGCTCGAACCCGAGGGCTATTGGCCCGTCGGCCTCAGTGACCCCAAGCGGGTCGAAGAGGCCATTGCCACCGAGCGCCCGAGCGTCATCCTGCTCGATGTGGTTATGCCCGAGCGCAACGGCTTTCAGGTTTGCCGGGAACTCAAGGGCCACGCGGAATTCAACACCATTCCCGTGATCCTCGTCACCTCTAAGGATACGGCCAGCGATCGCTATTGGGGCCAGCAGCAGGGCGCGGACGGCTATGTAACCAAGCCCTTCACGCGCGAAGAACTTTTGCGGGCGGTTCGCCGCTTCGCCTAGAGAGCCTAAAGGAGCAGTCGCGGAACGAGCATGAGCGAAGAATTCCAATTGGCGCCGATTCCTCCCGATGCGGAATTGGGTGAGCTTCTGGAAGCGATGGAAGCCGGCGTGGACCGTACGCCGGAGTCGCAGTTTTGCGTGTTCCGCAGTGGTCGCGAGCGCTTCTGCTTTCCCGTGCTTGATGTCGAAGAGGTTCTGGAATGGCCCATCGTCACCAAGCTGCCTCTCTCGCCGGCCTATCTGCTCGGTATTTTCAATCTTCGCGGCTCCATCGTGCCGCTCATTGATATTGCCCTCACTGAGGGTCGCCGTGCCGGCTTGTTGCCGAAGCACGTCGTCGTCGCCTCGCTGCGCAGCGACGGCCATCACGACGACATTCGGCTGGGTATCGCCGCCGACGAAGTGGTCGGAACGTTTTCCATCAGGGACTCGGAAGACCTTCTGGAGCAGGCGCCGGAAAACGTGCCGCATTGTGTGGGCATGTTGCGGCACGACGATCGCCTGGCTTTGATCATTGATTTGCGCAGGTTGCTCGAAGTTTATCCGGGGCCGGGCATTTGACGAATTCTTCGTTTGGGTTTGGGAGGAAGGAATGAAATCGCGACTCAGTAACACCATCTTGATGCTGATCCTGGCCAATGCCGGCGCCTACGCCGTGGCCATCTGGTTCGCATTCAGCGCCGGCAAACAGGCGGGCGGCGGCTCCGCGGACAACACCGGCATCATCGTTGCCGGCGTCGTTGCCGTGGTGGTCAGCTTCTTTCTGTTCTGGCGTCTCAGCGGTATCAGCGCGCCGCTGAACGAACTCGCTGCGTTCTCCGAACGCCTCGCCGCGGGCGACTCCAAGGCGCGCGCCGATATTCACTCGAGCGACGAGTTCGGCTACATTGCGGACAATCTCAACCGCGCTGTCGCCAAGGTCTCCAAAGCCTCCAGCAACCAGGAAGCCACCGAATCCCTGCAGCGCAGCATCACCGACCTGCTCGCCGTCATCAACCAGGTTGCTCGCGGTGATTTGACCCTCCGCGGCAAGGTCACCAACGACGCCCTCGGCAACGTCGCCGACTCCATCAACTACATGCTCGATAACTTCACGAAAGTTCTCGAGCGCGTCCGCAAAGCCGCCATGGAAGTCGCCGTCTCCTCCAACAACATTCTTCTCGCCGCCGACGAAATGCAGGCTGGCGCCACCCAGCAGGACCAGGAAATCACCAACACTTCCAGCGCTGTCGAAGAGCTCACCGTCTCGATGAAACAGGTGTCCAATAACGCCGAAGCCAGCGCCGAAGCCGCTCGCCGCGCGCTCGACGCCGCCGAACAGGGCAACCGCGCCGTTCGCGACACCCTCGAAGGCATGCAGCGCATCCGCGCATCCGTGCAGGCTACCGCCAAGAAGATCAAATCTCTCGGGGACCGCTCCCTCGAAATCTCCGAAATTATCAACGTGATTAACGACATCACCGAGCAGACCAACCTCCTCGCTTTGAACGCCGCCATCGAAGCTGCCCGCGCCGGGGAAGCTGGCCGGGGTTTCGCCGTCGTCGCCGACGAGGTTCGCAAGCTCGCCGAGCACTCCCGCAGCGCCACGAAAGATATCGCGGCACTCATCAAGGCCATTCAGGCGGAGACGAACGAAGCCGTCGTCGTCATGGAAGACGGCACCAAGGAAGTGGAAGGCGGCGCGCAACTCGCCGACCAGGCCGGCCGCGCTCTCGACGCCATCTCCAGCGTCGTCCGCCAGTCCGCCGAACTCGTCCAGGAAATTTCCCTCGCTTCCAAGCAACAGGTGCGCGGCACGGAAGGGGTGGCGCACGCGATGCAGATCATCTCCGGCATCACGCGCCAGACCTCGCAAGGCACCCGCGGCACTGTCGCCACAGTGAGCCAGCTCGTGAAGCTCTCCGATCAGCTCAACGAAGCCCTGGCGCAATTCCGTGCGAACTCCAAGGCCGGCGCCCTCGCGGCGGAGGAAGCCGATCGCCCGGTCCCGGCAGGAGCCGTTCGCTAGTGTTGCAACTTCCTCTCGCGTTTGGCGCGAGAGCCGAGTGGATGAATCATGAGTGAACGCCATGGGGCGGGACACGGTTTGACGGACCACGAATTGAGCGAGATCCGCATGCTAATCGAGGAGCGGACGGGCATTCATTTCGACGAGTCGCGCGAGAGATTTTTCTCCACGCGCGTTCGCGAACATATGCACGCTCGCGGTCACTCGCGCGGCAGCGAACTCCTTCGTGCCATCCGCAAAACCAACGTCGAATACGAATCCTTCCTCGAACGCCTCCTGACCCAGGAGACTTCGTTCTTCCGCTATCCCGCGGTCTTCGAAGCATTTGAAAAGCGCGTTCTGCCGGAACTCCACGTCTCTAAATTCTGGAAGAATCCCCGTACGATCCGCGTCTGGAGCGCCGGCTGCTCCACCGGTGAGGAACCCTATTCCATTGCCATCACCATCGCCGATTCCTTGTCGTTCGCGGACGCCTGGAATGTCGAGATCCTCGCCACCGATATTGGCCGTCACGCGCTCAAGCACGCCGAAACCGGGGCCTATTCCGGCCGCAGCCTCGCCAGCGTCAGCGCGAAACAGCTTTCCGCGCACTTTGCGAACCACGACGGCAAATATCTGGTCAAGCCGCGCCTCCGCAAAATGATCTCCTTCGCGCCGATGAATCTTGCCTCGCCGGTGTACGTCGGCCGCATGGATCTGATCTTCTGCATGAACGTGCTGATCTATTTCACTGAGGAGCGTCGCCGCGCGCTCGTCCAGCGCTTCTACGATGCGCTCGAGCCCGGCGGTTACCTCTTCCTCGGCCATTCCGAATCGATTTCCAAAATGCCCGTGAAGTTTCAGGCCATCGTTTTGGGCGATTGCATCATGTATCGCAAGCCGACCGAGCAGGAAAAACAAAAGGCCGAGCTGGTGACGGAGGGACGCGCGTGAGCACGCCGGACCGCGAAGCCGTCGAACTCTTCCTCCAGGAAGCCTCCGAGCACCTGCAGTATCTGCGGGAGTACGTCGGTGTGCTGCAGGAGGTCGAGCCACGGCGCGAGGACATGGAGCGGCTCTACATCTCCGCCCATACGCTCAGCGGTACCTCCGCAAGTTACGGCTTCCCGCGGTTCTCCGAAATCGCTTCGAAGCTCGCGCACATTTTCCAGTACGCGCTTAATGCGCCACTCGGCGAGGACCTCCACGGCCCGCTGACCGAATTTCTCTCCGACGGCATTTCCCTGCTCGAAACCAGCCTGCTCGAAATCAGCGACACCGGCCAGGAAAACGTTGAAGACGTCGCGGCCTTCAAGGACCGCTACCGTTTCGCGTTCCCCCCCGAGCCGCCGCCGCTGAATCTCAGCATGCCCCCGGCCCCGCACCTCACCCAGGAACTGCCCTCCTATGAGGAAGAGCCGGAGCTCGTAAATGTTGGCCAGACCGGCTCCTATTTCGACGCGCTTCCCGCGGACGATGACGTCCCCGACGAAATTCTCGAATTTTTCCAGCCGGAGGCCGAAGAGCACCTTCAGATTGTCAGCGATTGCCTGCTCTCCCTCGAGGGCAATAACAATCCAGAAGAAATCAACCGCCTCTTCCGCGCGATTCACACGGTAAAGGGTTCGGCGGCGCAGGTTGGACTCAAGCGCCTCGGCGGCATCGCCCATCGCGTCGAAGATCTCATCGGCCGCCTCCGCGACGGCCAACTCCAGCCCTCGCCTTCAATCGTGGACGTCTGCCTCGAATCGGTGGACGTTCTCAAGAAAACGCTGCACCGCCAGTGGGCCGACGAAGCCGAGATGCGCGAAGGCGTCGATTCTCTGCTCGCCAAAATCGCGGCGCTCGCTCCCCAGGAAATCGAAGAGGAGCTGCCTCCCGCTCAAGCCGAAGAAGGGCACGAAGAAATCGCCGCACAGCCCTCACGCGAAAAGGTCGCGCCCAAGGCCCCGCTTACCGCTAAACAGGCCGCCGCCAACAAGTCTGTCCGTATCGCTCTCGGCCGCCTCGACCGCATGATGAATACTGTCGGCGAACTCGTCATCAGCCGTACCAAGATGGTTGGCCGCGTCACCGAACTCGAAAAGCTCATTGACACGCTCGGCTTCTCCAAAGAGCGCCTCCAGGGCAAAGTCAACGAGTTCCAGGAAAAGTACGAATTCAATCGCATCCGTTCGCAGCTCTCCACGCCCTGGGCCAGCCAGCAAACCCAGAAAATGCTGACCAGCGCCGCGGCCGGAGAAAGCTCCTATCTCGAAGAGTTCAGCGAACTCGAGATGGACCGCTACGACGACTTCAACATCCTCTCGCGTTCCATGACGGAAATTTCCGCCGACGTCAACGAAGTCCTGACGCAACTCGAAAACTATATCAATCGCGTCGAGGGCGACATCGACGAATTCACCAAGCTCGCCCATCACTTGCAGGACGAAATCACCGCCGCCCGCATGGTGCCCATCGGCGCGCTTTATTCCCTCCTTTCCCGCGCCGTCCGCGATGCCGCGAAGTCTGTTCATAAGCTCGTCGATCTCGACTTCTCCGGCAGCGAAACCGAACTCGACAACAACATCATCCAGCAAATTTCCGACCCGCTTGTTCACCTCGTGCGCAATTCCGTTGCCCACGGCATCGAACTCCCCAACGTCCGCGCCGCCAATGGCAAGGCGGAGCAAGGCAAGGTCTCTCTCCGCGCGTATCACCGCGGCAACCACATTTATATCGAAGTCGAAGATGATGGCCGCGGCATTGATTACGATCGCGTCAAACAAAGCGCCATCGAATGCGGTTTGGTCTCTCACGAAACCGCCGATCGACTCACCGAGCGCGACCTTCGCGAGATGCTCTTCCACCCGGGTTTCTCGACCGCCTCGGTCAAAACCGAACTCGCTGGCCGCGGCGTCGGCCTCGACGTCGTCCGCTCCAATCTCAACGCCCTCAACGGCGAAATCGAAGTCCAAAGCACTCCCGGCACGGGAACCAAGTTCACGCTCAAGGTCCCCCTGACACTGATCATTTCCCCCGCGCTCTTCGTTCGCTGCGGGGCTTTCAACTTCGCGCTGCCTCTTGCCGTCGTCGAGGAAATCCGCCGCCTGCGCGCCGATGAAATCGAAGACGTCGGCGGGAAGCTTCTCACCAAGGTTCGCGACATCGTCACCGAAGTCGTCCGCCTCGATTCCTATCTCGGCTTGCCGCCGCTCGAGCCCATCAACGGCTATTTCCGCATGATCGTCGCCAATGCCGGCAACCGGCAGATCGGTGTCGTCGTCGAGGAAGTTCTCGGTAAAGACGAAATCGTGATCAAAAACCTCGGCGAATATCTCCGCCGCGTGAAGCTTTTCCCCGGCACCACCATCGCCCCCGATGGCAGCCTGATTCTGCTCATCGATCTCAACCGCATGGTCGCCTCGGAACCCACCGAGCGCCGCGCCATCCAGGCCACCGCCAGCGCCGCCCGCGTTTTCGCTCCGGGCTCCGCCGCCGTCGCTCGCGGCACGATCCCCACGGAAGCCATCGACCGCGTGGAACAGGAACGCGTGATCGTCATCGCCGACGACTCCATCAGCGTCCGCAAGTTCGTGGGCCGCATGCTCGAAAAGAACGGTTACCGTGTAAAGCTCGCCGCCGATGGCCTCGAAGCCGCCGAACTCGTCTCCCAGCACGGCTGTCATCTGGTGATCACCGACCTCGAAATGCCGCGCATGACCGGGTATGAATTGATGGCCCAGCTGCGCCAGAGCCCGACGACCCGGCGTATTCCGGTGATGGTGGTCACCTCACGCGCCGGTGCCAAGCATCGCGACCGCGCCATGAAGGAGGGTGCGTCCGCCTTCCTCACCAAGCCGGTGCAGGAAGATCAGCTCCTCGCCGCGGTCGAACAACTTATGGGAACGGAGGCGGCACGCCCCGTCGTGCCGGTTGGATAAACGCGCATGGCGACGGCTCCTTCCAAAAAGTTCCGCGTTCTGGTCGTGGACGATTCCGCCTTCATGCGCAAGGTGCTCGAATCCATTTTCAACGCCGATGAATTGCTCCAGGTGGTCGGCCACGCAAAGGATGGCCGCGAAGCCATCGCGCTCGCCGAATCCCTCAAGCCCGACGTCATCACCATGGACCTGAATATGCCGCACCTCGACGGCCTCCAGGCCACTGCGCAAATCATGACCACCAATCCGCGGCCCATCGTCGTCGTCAGCTCCGAAAGCAAGGAAGGCGCGGCCAGCACGCTGAAAGCCCTCGAACTGGGGGCCATCGACTTTGTCACCAAGCCCTCCAGCGGCATTGATCTCGACATGCAGAGCGTCAAGGACGAACTCCTCCGCAAAGTCCGCGTCGCCGCCAAGGTCCGCGTCGTCCGCACTGCTTCGCGCCTCGCCGCGCAGCTCCACATTCCCACGAATGGCTCGCCCAATGCCACGCCGGTGCCAACCGCGCGTCCTGCCGCGGCCGCTCCCTTGGCAAGCCCTGCCGTCCTTCCCGCCGACATGCGCTTTCCCGTAGTTGTGCTCGCCGCATCCACGGGCGGCCCTGCCACTGTCATGCGCCTCGCGCCCGGCTTCACCAGGGATTTTCCCGCCGCCGTCATCCTCGTCCAGCACATGCCGGCGGCGTTCACCACGCAATACGCACTGCAGCTTGCCGAGTTCACCGGCATCCGCGTCAAGGAAGCCGAGGCCAACGAATCCATCGTGCCGGGCACCTTCTATATTTGCCCCGGAGGCCAGCATCTCCGCGTCTCCCCGACGGGCCGCTTTCAACTGGATGCTGCCACCGGTCGCATCGAGGGCTACCTGCCCAATATTGACGTCACCATGGAATCCGTCGCCGCCTTCGCAGGTGCTATGAGCATCGGAGTCGTCCTCACCGGCATGGGCAGCGACGGTGCTCGCGGCGCCCGCAACATTAAAACCGCCGGCGGGTACGTCCTGGCCCAGGACGAAGCCACGTCCGTTATCTTCGGCATGCCGGCCGAAGCAATCAAGATCGGCTGCGTGGACCAGGTCCTCGGCATTGACGACATCTATTCCGCCCTCGAAAAGCGCGTTCTCGGCCTGACCAAACTCGCGCCCGTCGGAGCGCGCTGATGCAGATCGCCGCCCCGCACAAGGCGCCACCCACGCGTGCGGAGCAGATCATTCTGTTCCGCTGCAGTACCCAGGTCTTTGCCATTTCTTCCGCTTCCGTTCAGGAAGTCCGCGCCGTGGATGGCATCGCCGGCGCCGTCCAGGAAATCAACGAACCCACCATCCCGAAAGTTCGCCATTTCTTCCGCCGCGGAGAAAGCAATCTCTACGTGGTGAATGCTGCGATTCATTTCGGCCTGCGCCCTTCGCCGGCTTCGCTTATTTTCCTCATTCGCAGGTCGCGCACCGCACTGCTCATCGACGGCATTGAGAAAATGACCAGCATGACGCGCCTGCAGGCTCTTCCCCTGGCTTTCTGCCACGAGGAGCGCAACTGGTATCGCGGCCTCACGGTCCTCGACCAGAATGTCGTGCCCGTGGTCAGCCCTGCTGGTTTCCTTACCTCTGATGAACTTTTTCAACTCGACGCCGCCGCCAGCCGCCTCGTCGTGCACGAACTTCCTGCCAGCGGAGAAATGGGCCTCAGCGTATGATCCCGGCCGACCAACTCGACGCGCGCTCTTGTGTTCTGCTTCGCCTGGGTGAACGCCGCTTTGCGCTCACGGCCGAGCAGATCGCCGAACTTGTCGCGCCCAGCCGGGTCTTTCGTTTCGCGCACCGCACTCCGGAACTCGATGGGGTCATCCTCCGCCGTGGCCGCGTGGTTCCTGTTTGCGACGTCGCCGAAAAACTCATCGGCAAGCGCCTCACCTCGCGCCGTTTTTACCTGATTGCCACGCGCCGCCGTGGCGCTTCTCTCGATTGGATCGCCTTGCCTGTCAGCGGTGAATGCGAACTCATCACCGCCGATCTCACCGCCGCGGGCGCCTCGGACTCGCCTCACGTGGCCGCATGGCTCTCTCACGACGGCGAAGTCATCGAAGTTCTGAATCTCGACGCCCTTACGCCGGTCTCCGCCGAGTATCCCGCTCCATCGCCGGCCACGCCGCCGGAGGCCCACGCATGATGGTGCCCGGCAAGCCCGCCCGCATTCTCGTCATTGACAGCAACGTGCTGCTCTCCAAGCGGCTCGCGGACGCGCTCCGCCGCGAAGGCTTCGAGGTCATCACCTCCACGCAAGCCGCCTACGCGCTCACGACGCTCGAATACAATCCGCCTTCCGTCATCGTCTGCGCCATGAACATGCGCGAGATGGGCGCACTCGAAATGGCCAAGGTTATTCACGCCGACCCGAAAAATGCTTCCCTTCCGATCATCGCCATGGGTGACGGCAGCCAGCGCGCTCTGATGGAATCGTTCCAGGCGGGTTGCGACGACTACATCGACCGCCATCTTTCCCCTGCGGTCATCGCCGCGCACATCAAAAACATCGTCGTCAGCAAGCTCGAGGGCTTTCAGCCTACGCAGATGCTCGGCCAGGCGGACACCAGCCTCAGCGGCAACCTCACGCATCACGATCTCACTGGCGTCATGCAAATGCTCGCCCAGGCCCACCAAACCGGCGCCCTCACCATTAATGCCGGTGAAACAGACGCCGTTCTATTTTATGACGCCGGCGAACTCACTCACGCCGAGTGCGGCTCGCTCTTCGGCGACGAAGCGGTCCTCCATATTTTGAAGAGCTGCGTGCAGTGCGGCTCCGGCGTGTACAAGTTCATCTACGGCGCGGCATCTTCGCAGCGCACCGTCCTGCGCTCGGCCACCGATTTGATGCTGGATGCCATGCGCGAATACGACGAGGCGGAACACGACAGTTCCGACAATCTGGATGAGTTGGCGGACAAGGAGGCACAATGAGCGACGCGATCGTTTTACCCGACACCGGCGAAGTCGAACCCAAGCGTACGCCCACAGTCTATTTCATTGACGATAGCGCCACCATGCGCGAAGTCATCAAGATTGCTTTCCGGCGCGAGAACATTCATGTCATCACCTGCGCCGACGCCGCTTCCGCTCTCTCGCAATTCGAAGAGCATCCACCCGACGTCGTCATCACCGACGTCATCATGCCGGACACCGATGGCTACTCCGTCTGCAGCCAGGTGAAGCAGAATCCTCAATTTGCGAAGACGCCCGTGATCCTCATGTCCGGTGTCGTCAATAAGAGCGTCGCCGACCGCGCCGTCGCCGTCCAGGCCGATGAACTCGTCCGCAAACCTTTTCAGCCGCAGGAACTCCTCACCCGCGTGAAAAATTTCATTGGTCTCGGCGCTCCTGCACCAGTGCTCCAGCAACCTTCGGAGCGGCCCGCGGCTGTTCCGTCGCTCAATAGCCTCTTCGCGCCACCGGCTAGTCCGCGCGTGGTTCCGCCTCCCCACACGATTCCTCCCGCTCCGCCGCTCATCCAGCCGCAGCATTCCGAGTCTCCCTGGTCGCGCGCTGTTGCCGACTCGCTGGTCAACCCCGCCGCGTCGCCTTCGGCCCACGCGTATGCACCTTTCGCGCCCACCGCTCCGGTCGCGCCGCCGCGCAGCGCTGCCGCCGCTTCCGACATTCAAAAATTCCGCGTGGAAATCTCACGCTTGGAGCTCCTCATCAAAAAGCTCCAAACCGAACTCCAGATCGAGCGTCAGTACAACCAGGCCCTCGAACTCCACGTCCGCACCCTCACCCAGGTGGAATAGCACAACCTGTCATCTCCCGTGTGCTACCGTTGTCCGGCGTAGCCCCTGGAGGAGTTCCCATGCTTGCAAACCGTTCGGTGCCGAAATGCACCGTTATTCCGATCCTCAACTATCCGGATGTTTCCGCCGCCGCTGACTGGCTTTGCAAGGCATTTGGATTTACGGTCCGATTGCGGATCGGCAATCACCGGATCCAGCTCAAGGCCGGTGACGGCTGCCTCATTCTGGGCGAGGGGACCGCGACGCCAAATGGGTCGGCCTCGGTGATGGTCCGAGTTGTCGATGCGCACAGCCATCACGCGCACGCGCTGCAGAATGGTGCAAATATTCTCGCGGTGCCAAAGGATCATCCGTACGGAGAGCGTCAGTACAACGCACTCGACTTCGCCGGCCATCGCTGGACGTTTACCCAGTCTATCGCCGACGCGGCCCCTGAGGACTGGGGCGGCACCTCCGTGGATTTGGACTAGCGGCCTCGCGCCTGCCCGCTCTCCCGTGCCCGGTTTTCCGGTATCATGTCCATCCATGAGCCGGCCCGCCAAAATCTTCCGCGTGCTGTCGCGCCGCGCCCTGCGGGACTTGCTCATCTACGGGGTCTGTGGCGGGATTTTAATCCTGATCCTGAAGCTCACCGAATATCGCTTCCTTGTCATCGAACACTCCCTCGAAATTTATGGCGGCCTGGTCGCGGTCCTGTTCGCTGCGCTTGGCATCTGGCTGGGTCTCACTCTCACGCGCAAAAAACCTCAAGCCGCGTCCTACCCCGCAACCATGGCTCCCGATGCGCCGTTCATCCCCGACGAAGAACGTCTCAAATCTCTCGCCATCACCCCGCGCGAACTCGAAATCCTCGGCCTCATTGCCGCCGGCCTCAGCAACCGCGAGATCGCCAGCCACCTCTTCGTCAGCGAAAACACGGTGAAGACCCACTCCAGCCGCCTCTTCGACAAACTCGGCGCCCGCCGCCGCACCCAAGCTGTCCAGCTCGCCAAGCAAGCCCGCCTTATCCCCTGATTCTGCCCGTGTACCGCTGACCGGCTGTCCATGGTGCGCTCTTTGCGAGTTCAGCCCCCAGGGGTTTCGCTGTCGGCAACCTCATCACCCTGATTTCCAACTCTTGTTATGTGGCAACCTGGGAAGCCGTGTCCTACAAATTCATGCCCGATTCCAGCGACAAGTACGACGTCCACCTGATTGAGTTTGGGAGGCGGAATTGCCAAGGGCGCTCTCTGCCACAGCCTTCTTTTCTCTGCTGACGACCGTCGCCAGAACAGACGAACTCGCTAGTACATTCAAACAAGCTAGCGCCCTGGCACAGGCACAATCTTGGGGCGGGCCGACTCATTACAATTCGCATTGACTATCTGGCTCGCCCGGAGGCCAAATCGCTGGGTCCGGATGGGAAGCCATGCAGCGCAGATACTCGCGGTTTGCTTCAGCGCTCAACCGTAAACGCAGCCAATGTTGTGCCAACAGGAAAGGAATCCGACCGACTTTGGGAAGCTGGCGAGGATATGAGCTTAATTGAATTCAGGGTTCAAACCTACGGTAGCTCTCAGAACATGGTAATTGCACAAGAATCGGACCGGGCAAAATGGTCAAAGATTCCCGTGCGTGAGCTGATTAGAAGATCGAAGCTTAGCCAGAAGGCTGTTTATGCCATTCTGGGTGCCAAACAGGTGCGCCAGAAGACATTGAGTATCTTCAAGGGCAGGATCGACCGCTAAGGGGACCCAGTACGAACTTGTCCGGTTACCCGAACTAATCAGGCACTGACCGTGCATCATGTAAGATGAACAGTATCAGGTGGCCTTATGGAAAAATGGTTTGAGGTAGCCGGACTCGAAACTGAGCGGCTCCTAGCCGAATGGCGTTGGCTATGTCCGTCTCGGCTCTCGCTTGTTGCAAGAAATGTGTTCGGTGAATTGTTCCTGCAAGACGAAACTGGCTCAGTTTTTTGGTTGAATACAACCACGGGAAAATTGAACAGAATTTCAAACTCACATTCAGAATTTCTGGAATTAGCTGAGACCGCCGAAAAGCAACGAGAGTGGTTCGTCGAAAAAGAAGCGATGAACCATGCGCAACTCGGCCTTGTTCCGGGTTCAACGCAGTGTATCGGTTTTGGTGTGCCTGCGGT
>Ga0335082_10000033_pt1 | contig 131615 bp, 112 predicted proteins | sample Lox_Sample_41_FD_206718 | JGI IMG/M metagenome (GOLD analysis project Ga0335082, IMG submission 206718) | Soil microbial communities from Loxahatchee National Wildlife Refuge, Florida, United States - Lox_Sample_4.1 | ecosystem: Environmental > Terrestrial > Soil > Wetlands | place: USA... | reverse complement strand
GCGACGTTGTTCATCACCAGGTCGGAACTGGAGCCCACCTGTGCGGTGTCGGTTGCGGTGTCATTGGCGAGGTTGATCTCGCCACCGCCGGAGACCGTCGCGATGTTCACAGCGGTGGCGGGCGCGCTCTGAGTGACCGTCGCGTTGATGGTGATGGCCGGATACGCGGCGCCGGCAATGAGCACGTCGGACCGCACACAACTGACCGTCTGTCCGGCGACGGTGCAAGTCCATCCCGTGCCTGAGGCGCTGGTTGGAACCACACCCAGGGGCAGCGTGTCATTCATCGTGACCAAGCCGCTAGTGGGACCCAGGGGGCTGAGGTTGCTGACGACAATGGAATAAGAAATGCTGGTTCCGCGAACAAAAGCTCCGGTGTGGCTCTTGGCGATAGCGACATCGGGGATGCAGTCTGCTCCACCACGGGAACCTGAGCCTTGCGAAAACTGGGCATTGGTCACGGCGAAGCCCGCCGCACCTGGAGTCGCACCATAGGCGACCCCCGGGTTGAGGGTCGTACCATTGAGGCCGCCCGTAACGTTAATTGAAGCAGCGGCTGTGAGATACACGACACCGCCCGCACCGCCGGCACCGGGGCCGTGACGGTCCGCCAGAGAGAATGGCTGCGTGGACCAGGCATTGCCGCCGCTACCGCCGCGAGCCTGAATTGTGAGTCCGCCTTCGCCTCCGCCAGCAGAGAGGACCACTATCGTGCCGCCCGCACCGCCACCGCCGCCAGAGTCGTTGGCGGTTCCGTTGTAGGCGTTCGTGCCGTTGGCCGTGAGTGTCGCCGTCCCCGTCAGGATTCCGGCCCGAAAGAAGATGATGCCCCCGCCAGCGGTTGCACTGCTGGCCTGGTTGTCAGTGTCAGAATTGTTGCGTGAGCCCGCTCCGCCGCCGCCACCAAGGGCAATGCGCCCCAGTGTTGCGGGAAAGGGAGCGCCACCTAAACCGCCAATACCCAAGGTGCTGTTCCAACTATTGCCACCGGAGCCGCCGGTGCCGCCATTGCCGCCGCCACCGCCACCGGAATTCTGATCGTTGGCCGAAGGATTGGCGTTATTGCCATCGGTTCCGCCACCGCCTGCGTCACCCGGCGCGCCACGAGCCATGCCGCCGTTGGGATAGCCGTCAATCGTCGTATCCAAGAAGAACGGTGTTGCGGTCGTCGCGATCCATCGCGGTGTGCCGGCAACGCCTTCACCCTTGCCACCGTGGAGGCCGTTTACCACTGTGCCGGCGTAGGCAGCGGGAGACGCGAGGACGTAGTCGGCATTGTGCACACCACCGATGTTGCCGTTCAGTTGGAGTCCTGCGGCGCCGCGAAAACCGAGGCCGTCCACACTCACGGTTGCGCTACCGAGTGTGAGGGCTCCGGCGATGTCGAGTGCGAGCACACCGCCGCTCGTACCGTCCCAGGGCGAGGCAGAAAGGCCGGCACCCAGGGTGGCAGTGGCATATTGCGGCACGCGGATCACCTGATAGGTGCTCTTGCCCTTGGTGCCGGTCGCGGCGGCAATCGTGTAGCTGTAGATGAGACCGTTATTGCGGCCGCTGCCGGAGATGGGAATGGCTCCGCCCGCAATCGGCCCGGTCGCTTTGACGAACTCGTAGTTACCGGCGTTATTGATGGCGGTGAATCCTGCGCCCGTCGCGCCGTTTCCGTAGGCGGAGGTGTTGGTGCTGTTGATGCTGGCATCCTGCATCTGCATGACCAGCAAAAGATCTCCGTTGGCGATGACGGCGCCGCCACGCGGTGCTCCCACAGGGATCGTCGTGTTGGCGGTTCCGGAGGCAACGCTCGCGGTAGCGGGATAGTAGGTATTGACCACACCGGTCAAAGTCCCGCCTGGGCCGAGTAAGGCCGGAGTGGCGCAGGTGTTGCTCTGCACGATGCCAATGGCAGTGTAGGAATTGTTCCCGGTATTGAGGTCGGGCTGGGTCGCGGTGACGGATGCTGTGTTCGCGTACGATCCCGACTGGGCCGCACTGGCTACCACGGTGACTGTTGCGCTGGCGCCGCCGGCGAGAGTTCCGAGGGGACACGTGATCGGGCCCGTGCCGGAACAAGAACCCTGACTGGGGGTTGCGGAAACGAGGGTTAGTCCTGCCGCCAGTGTATCGGTGAGCGATACGCCGGTGGCGGTGGTTGGTCCGTTATTGGTGACGGTGATCGTATAAGTGAGATTCGTGCCGAAGGGCACGGCGCCGCCGGGATTGATGGAGACGCCGACGTCCGACTGCAACGGCATGACCGAGGCTCCGGCCACGGACCAGTTCGTGGCCGCGCTGAAGGTCTCGGACATGGGGACGCTGGCTGCGCCGGTGTTGGTGCTGCCCGCACCGCGAACGTTGCCGGCAGCGCCACCGCCGCCGTTGGTGTTTACACTCCATCGTTGCGTCTGTGAATTGCCTTGCGTCACGGTCAGGCCGTGATCAATCGCGACCGTCTCAAAGACAATCTGGTTGGTGCCACTGGGAATATCGAGTTGAGAAAAGGTTCCTCCCGCTCCGTCGTTGGAGACCATCGAGTTCAGGGGTACGGTCTGGTCGACACCTGAAAAGGTCATAGCCCCCGCTACGACACCGACCCGCACACCTGCGGGAAGGTTGTAGGTGACGCTGACAGTCTGGGCTCCTGACACCGGCGCGATCAGGTACCAGATCTCCACGCGGCGCGTGGCTCCTGCGTCATTGTGGAAGCCGAGTCGGGTCAGCGCAGTGCCGCCATAAGTGATTCCCGTAACCGTGGCTGCGGTGTTAACGGTGTTGATGGACACGCCCACGACCAGGAGTCGATTGGCGGCCGCAGTGGTAGTGTGTGCGACGTTGAGAGTATGGGCACCGGCGCCCGTTGTATTCTGCCCCCCGGAAGTCGCGGCATCGAACACCACTTGCGCGCGCAGGAGGGTACTGGCTCCGGCGAGCAACAGCACCGCCGAGAGCCCGGTCAGCATTCTCCGCCACCTGAGCCCGTGGCGCGCAAGTCCTTGCGCGAAGGAATGGACTCGCATGCGGAGATGATTTCTCTTGCCAAGCACGACGCGGCCGAGAATCTGGCTGGCCTGGATTGGCGGATCAGTCTCGTGGCCGGCATCGCCGCGGGTCAGGAAACAATCGCGCGCGGGGTCGGAGAAGATGAGTCGATGGGCGCGGATTCCGGCGGCGGTCCTGGCGACGACGATGTCGCCGACCCGCAGCCGTCCTGCGGCTACGTCTTCGACACGCAGCGACTCGCCGTTCTTGATTATGGGGAACATACTGTGACCGCGAGCCTGAAACCGGACGTGATGGCCGCTGGATAGCAGTCTCCGGCTCAATTGCTCGAATAACTCCGTGTCGTGCCGAGGTTCAGTCGTGGAAGCCAAGGATTTTCTCCACTGCACTCTGGTCGGGGACGAACTGGAAGCGATAGCACGGAACCGACTCCGCCATTTCCTCAAGCAGCGCCAGTACGGGTTCTACAAATCGAGGTGCATAGAAGGGCGTGAAGCTGCGGGCCAGCAACTCTCCCGCCGCCGCGCCGCGGGAAACCTGCGCGATGCGGTTTCCGGTCCCATGTTCAAGAAGGAAGACGCGTCGGAGGGGAGCGCTTGCGGGTAATGCGAAGGCGGCTTCGCCATGCCACGGCGTCCCGTACATGAAGAACTGTCCGACTTGTTTGCGGACGATGATGCGGTCGTCGCTCAGCACCCGGGCCGGGCTATGCCGTGTCCAGAGGCGGGCGGTCGTGCTCTTGCCGGCTCCGGAGTGCCCGGCGAACAAGAAAGCATCGCCATTCGAGTGCATCAGCCCGCAGGCATGCAACTCGACACCGCGTCCCAGACTCAGGTGATGAGTCATGAGCAATTCGTCGAGCGGATACTCCAGCGCGCGGCTGGCATCTGTCGGAGATAGGCACTGGCGGTTGAGAACGACCGTGGCGTTGCGGAACTCCTGGTCGACCAGGAGCCGCTTGTAAGGCTGCCCGCTGAACCTTTTCGTGGCGAAATCGAAAACAAAGCGATCCCCCCACTCGCAGACAGTCCACACACAACCCGAATTGAAAAGCTCCCGTCCGCAGGGTGCGAGCGCGGACTGCCACTCGACACGCAGTTCGATGTCGCAACTCTCCCCTGACGCGGCGAAGGCTTGTAGTGCGCCGAGGTTGGTCGATTCCGGGGTATCTCCGGTCACCTCCACGCCAATTCCCGCGATGGCAAACGTGCGGCGATAGCCTCCTGCCAGCCATGATCTGGAGGCGTCCGTGCACTGGGAAGTGGCGACCGCATTCATGTTCAAGATCCGATCGTGCTGCAATGCAAGGTGGAACAGGTACTCGACACCGGCCCGGCCGAGTTGCCGATCTTGCAGTTGCCGAGAACCGCTTCCTCGGGGCGGAGGTTAATGGCCATCACCTTGGGCGGCTCGTAAGGTTTCTTCTTTCCCGATTGCTGGTTGGGTTCGCTCATACGTTTCCGTCGTCCTCAGTGACCCACACCACAACTGCTGCATGCCGTTCGTGGCCCCGTCTGGTTCAGAATCGGAAAGGGTGAGTCGGGCTCGATCCAGTCGTCCACGCTAGTTTCCGCGGACCGGATCCTTGCTGCTGCCAGGCGGACGCGCGACTCCTCCGCGCCGCCGTGGCAGAACTCACAAGGTCCGTGGGCGGGAACCTCTAGGCCCAGGCTGAGAGCGCGCAGGTGCGCGACTTCACAGAGGAAGCTGACTGGGCTCTCCTTGTCGCCGTTTTCGAGTTCGCCATTGGCGGGACACATGCCGCACACGGACTGGATGCGGCACTCGACACACTTGGTGATGCGCGTGCGTTTGCGAGTACGCACGGCGTGCAGGAATTTTTCCCAGCCCTCGCGAACACTGCCCAGGCGCAGGTCGTAGGTATCCTGCTGCGAGATCACACATACACTCATGCGGCCGTAAGGATCGACGGCAAACGTTTTCATGCCTCCGCCACAGAAGTAGACGGTGTCGAGGGAGGCGAGCGCCGGCGCAGATGCCAAGTCGCGCTCTGCCAGTTGACGATATTCCTGTGCCGCTTTGGGCGAGTGCAGATCGAGCGCCACCACCTCTTCGGGCGACAGCCGTACCGCCAGCGGACTTTGCGAGCAATCGATGCGGGGATTGACCTGAGCGTCGAACTTGAATTCGACCCCCAGTTCTTCTTCCGCGAATCGCTTCATGGCGAAGACTTCGTGTTTATTGATGGTCGTGGGAACGGTCTTGAGCTTGAGCGGCAGTCCGCGATCTCGTAGCAATTCAATGCCGCGCAGGCAACGCTCATAGGAGCCGGGGATTCCGGTGAGCGCTTCGTAGGTCTTCTTTGTCCGTCCGTAGAGAGTGATCTCGATGGCGAACGGAGGGTACTCGGCCAGATAGTCGGCGATGCGTTCGTTGATGAGGATCCCGTTGGTGAACAGCGTGATGAGGAACCCCTTCTGCTTGGCGTAGGTGTAGATTTCGAGAAAATCCTTGCGGGCAAAGATCTCGCCGCCGGAATAGAGCAACCAGAAGGCGCCCACGTCTACCAAGTCATCGAGCAGCTTGCAATGTTCTTCTTTGGTCAGTTCGCGGTTGCGGGCTTCGAGGTCGCCCATGGACAAATTGTTGTAGCAGTGCAAACACTCGAGCGGACAACGGCGTGTGACTTCGATTGACACTTCAAGCGGAGCGCGCTCTCCAAAGTAGCGCTGGTGGAGCGACTGGCTGAACGCTCCATACGACTGCGTATTCATGACCGCCCCTCATCAGGACGGAACCATCGCAACGTCACGCCCCCTCGCAGTTCTCGTGGCTTGCCGGTCAGCCTGGCTCGATCGTCAGCAGACCTGCCGCCTGCATCTCTCGCACAAATGCGCTCGCATCCCGCCGAGCGTCATCCCACCCGACATCGAATGACTGGCAAAGGAAGGAGGCCAAGCTTTCCAGGGATTGGGGAAGTTCCACTGCAGCCCACAGAACGGAGCCGGTCTCGTTGAAGCTATAGATCGAGGCCAGGTCGCCGACTTTGCCGCGGATGGGAACCACCAGGGTCTCGCCGGCAATCTGGCGAGACACGACGGCTTGCGAGCGCCGATACACGCTCGTCTCGTGAACAGCCGAAACCGTCTGCGCTGGTGCGCACATGGATTGTTAAAAGTTCTTTATCTACTTTCACAGAAACGATTCCGACCGCCAACGGCGAATTTGCGGGCAGTGTCTTATCAGTAACTAGCTGCAAGGGAAGGAGAAAACGGTCGCAGACCCGACAAATCTGGGACCGCTGTGCAGCCGGGGGGACACATCCGATTCAAATCTGTTCTAGAATCGAGACACGAGTGTTCGACATTCATTGTCACATCCTGCCGGAGGTTGACGACGGACCCAAGTCGTGGGACATGGCCATTGCAATGTGCCGGATGGCCGCCGCGGATGGCATCACCCACATGGTGGCGACACCGCACGCCAATGATCGCTACGCCTATGATCGTGCTTACCTGCAGGAACTCCTCGACCAACTGCAAGTGAGGATTGGGGAGACTCCGCAGTTGAGCCTGGGGTGTGATTTCCATCTGTCCTACGAAAATCTGGAACGGGTTCTGGATCGGCCGCACAACTACACAATTGGTGCCACCAACTACCTGCTGGTCGAACTGAGCAACTTCAGCGTGCCGGTTCAGGTAGGCGAATGTTTTACCCGGTTGGGCGACCGGGGGCTGACTCCGATCCTGACTCATCCGGAGCGGAATCCGATTCTGCAGCAGACGCCGCAGCGGGTGCTGGAGTGGGCGGAGCAAGGCTGCCTGGTACAGGTGACGGCCTCGGCACTAACGGGATTTTGGGGGGAACGGCCGGAGATTATCGCGCGCTGGCTGCTTGATCGAAGTGTCATCCACTTTCTCGCCACGGATGCGCACGACGTGAAACGGCGAGTACCTATCCTCTCGCAAGGCCGCGACGTCGCCGCGCAGATTGCAGGCGCGGAATATGCCAAGGCGCTGGTGGAAGACAACCCTGGGGCGGTGGTTCGGGGAGAAGTGATTCCGTTCGCTCCGCGGCCGGTGGTGGAGTAGGGGGGGATGCAGAATTTATAAGTCAGAATGCAGAAGTAAAACCCCACTCACTGAACTGCATTCTGACCTCCAGAGAGAATCAGGGAGTCACGGTAAATACTGCCTTGCTAGTCGCGTGGCCGCCTGCGGTTGTGACCGAGATTTTCCCTGTCTTGGCTCCGGCAGGCACGGTTGCGGTAATGGTCGTCCCTGAATTCACGGTGTAGCCGATCGCCTTCACGGCTCCGAATTTCACTTGCGTCGCGCCCACGAATCCCGAACCGGTGATCGTGACCTGGGTTCCGACCGCTCCGCTGGCTGGAGCAATGCCGCTGATCACCGGAGTCACAAAGAACGACCGGTTGCTGGTGAGTATGCCGGAGGGAGTAGTTACTGTGACGAATCCCGCGCTGCCGTTATCGGGCACCGTGGCGGTCATGTAGGTATCGGAGACTACGCTGAAGATGGCTGAACCTGAGCCGAATTTCACAGCGGTGGTTCCGGTCAAGCCGTTGCCGAGAATCTCGACTGTCTGACCGGCGCTACCCCATCGGGTGACGAGATACACGAACGGTGGCAAGTTATTGTCCAGGCTGTAGAAGACGCCGCTGGCTCGAGTGCCGCCAGGACCGCCGCCGCGCTCGGTTAATCCATAAATGATGCCATTCGTGTGTTGCATGGGGGTGGCTTCAGCCAGCGCCCCGTGTGTGGCATCGAACGCATAGAGAAACGAGTAGTTTCCGCCACTCGTGATGCTAAACAGGTTTCCGTTCGGGACGGATCCGAAGTTCTCGCCGTATGCATTTGCGCCATAGAACTTTCCGTCCGTAGCTGCCACCAATCCCGCGTAGGGGGTGGACCCGTCCGTGTTGCTGGCGGCGTCGAACTGGCGCAGCAAAGTGATCTTGCCACCAGTTGTCATTTTGAAAACCACTCCTCCTTGCCCCGAGCCGCCGCCGCTGGTAGTTCCGTACAAGAGGCCATCGTTGCCCTGCACTACGGGCGAATACGGAGTGTGGCCATGGGTGATGTCGAAGTTGTAGACAATCTTCACGGCGCCCGCCGCCGTCATACGGAACACCGTGCCGCAACATGTTCCGCCGGTCTGGGAAGCGCCATACAGGTGGCTGTCGTTGCCCAGGATGAGCCCCGAGAAGCTGCATGGAGGGATCGAGTTCGTGAGGTGCTTGAACTTGCCCGCCGATGTGATCGAGAATCCGGTCCACGGACCGAACTGAGAGCACGTGGTCCCATAGAAGCTGCCGTTCTTGCCCAGGACGACGCCTCCCCGCGGGGTCGCGTCCGACGCTGTGAAGCTGTGCAACGTGGTCAGGACTCCCGCGGGAGTGATTTTGAACACGGTTCCATCGTTGTTGGCGCCACCAATTGACGTGGTGCCATAGAAGTTTCCATCCGTGCCGAGTACGAGTCCGCCGTCGGGGTTCCAGCCATCCAGGCCGGAGAAGTTGTAGAGCGTCGTGATCGTGCCGGAGGGCGTCATTTTGAACACGGTGCCCATGCCCGACGTACCGCCAGCGTTGGTCGTTCCGTAGAGATTTCCGTCTCTTCCCTGAGCGAGGATCTCGGGGTAGGTGGGCTGGCATCCCTCGACTGTGCAGTCGAATTCATGCAAGTCGGTGTAGGTCTGAGCGCGAAGCGGCGCAGGGGAGGTGTTCAAGGCGAGGAACACGCTGGCGAGCACGACGAGCGACAGGAACGGACGAGGGGCGCTGGACATAGGTCCTCCTGGGGCGGGCCGGGGATCCCGCTAGAGTTGGGGCAAATAACCCCTATCTACACATGTGAAAAACTGCGTGGGAGTGGCTCAGCAAACGCCAGCATTTACGGCTGAGGCAGCGGGGTAGTGTCTGCTGGTGGGGCAGGAGCGGGTGGATCTGGGGTGGCGGTCTTGGCTGCGGGTTTGGAGTTCGATGCAGGGGCCGATGTCATCGCCGTTTCGGGATTCAGCAGGTGGTCGTGATTGGGTCCCAGTCCGAGTTGGATGAGAGCACGCGAGTCCGGGACCGTCTTGTTTTGCCATCCGTGGTCCGCCTGATAGCGGCGCATCGCGGCTTGCGTCGAATCGTCCCATTTCCCTGAGGGCTGACCGTTGAGGTAGTGCTCGCGGATGAGCGCTTCCTGAATCTGCTGGGCGCGTTCGGAATCAATCGCCTTTTGTCCGCGCTTCTTCGACGCCGTTTTGCCGCTGCGTTTCTTTTTGTGAGCGGCGGATTTCTTTGCCGCTGTGGAAGATTTCTTGCTCGCGGGAGTGCCGGAACTTGCCGGTTTTTTGGGCGGCGTGGTGGCCGGTGATTCTGCCGCCCAGCAAACCAGTCCGCACAAGAGCGCGACGAGCACGGCTCGAATTGGAGAATTTCTGCGCATCAGAACAAATGCAAACCGGCGAAACCGGGCTCCACTATGTTCCCCGAAGAGGGGAGGAAGCGCCAGTCTCGCCGGTGGGTCTTGCCGTTACGGAAGTGTACCGGCCAGGAAGATGGTTCCGTCCTGGGAGCGAGCGCCCCGCGGACGAACAAGGAACACCACATCCTGCCCGCTCTTCATTGCCGATTCGATCTTCGCGAAGTCATCGGGGTTGTTCACGGGCTGCTTGTTCACCTCCAGGATGACATCGCCGCGATTCAAGCCGACATCCTCGGCGAACGATCCCGTCTTCACGTCCTGCACCACCACACCTTTGCCGGCGGGTATGTTGAACCGGTCGGCTAAGTCGGGCGTGATGCTACGAACCGTCAAGCCAAATTTGCTGGGTTTGGGCTCTTCTTCGCCCTGGTTATCCTCTTCCTCACCGAGGCGCGAAGCGAACAGCTTGGAGCGATCGGCAATGGTCACGGTGGCTTCCTGCTTCTTCCCATTGCGGACAAAGGTCAGGGCGGCCTTGGAACCCGGCTTACGCGAGGCAATGTCGGCGACCAGTTCATCCCCACTCTTGACATCCCTGCCGTCGACCGCCGTGATCGTGTCTCCGATCTTCAGGCCAGAGGTTTCCGCAGGACTGCCCGCCACCACGTTGGACACCGTCACGCCAGAACCGTAAATCCGCGCAATCGCGGGGTTCGGCTGAGCAGCGAACTCGATGCCGATGGACCCGCGCGCCACGCGGTGCTCCGGTCCGATGAGCTGGTTATAGACCTGCGCCACCGTATTCGAAGGCATGGCGAAGCCGACGCCGGCGTAGGAACTGGTCTCGGTAAGAATGGCGGTATTGATGCCTACAACTTCTCCCGCCATGTTCACCAACGGACCGCCGGAGTTTCCGGGATTGATGGCAGCATCGGTCTGGATGAATGACTGGAACTGACGATTGGGAACAATGTTACGGCCCTTGGCGGAAATGATCCCAGCAGTCACGGTTTCCTGCAGGCCGAAGGGACTTCCGATGGCCAGGACCCAGTCGCCGACCTGCAAGCCGTCCGAGTTCCCCAGCTTGGCTGCGGGCAGAGGCTTTTCCGCATCAATCTTGATGACGGCCAAATCGGTTTCCTGGTCGACGCCAATCACCTTGGCATCGTGACCGGGACTGCCAGCGGGTTCGTCCTGCAACTTCACGCGGATGCGGTCAGCCTTGTCGACGACGTGGCGATTGGTAACGATATAGCCCTTGGAATCGACGATGACACCCGATCCCAGCGAGCGCTGCCGAATCGGCGCGCTGTCTTGGCCTTGCCCACCAAAGAAGCGATCAAAGAAATCCTGGAAGCCGTTGTCATCGTCTCCGCCACCCTGGTCACCCTGATCGGGACGCGCGCGCCGGCGGTGAGGGTTCTTAATGGTGGATTCGGTGTTGATGTTCACCACACTGGGCTCCAGTTGCTTGGAGATCTGGGAAAACTGATTGGAGAGTTGCTGGGGAGCGGGAATCGTCAGAGGCGTGGCGTCCGATCCTTTTTGCCCTTCCTTCCCTTTCACCCCGGACGAGACGATCGTGCCGATGAGGATCCCGACGGTCAGAGTCGCGAGAATCGTGAAAGTGTACGCCCACCCCTTGGCTTTGAGGCGCACCCAAAAAGCGCCTGCGCGCGAATCCATTTCTTTCCTCCTGAAAATACGTGGCTTAATTATTATACCTTTGCGCAGATTCTTCCCCGGGCAGGATGGTATTCAAAATTAAGGACTCGTCCCTTCGTTTAGACGCAGGAAACCCCGTTTGCGTTAACCGGCGCGGTAGTGGATTGCGGTTCGAAACCCGGGCTACGGCCGTCGAGATGGTCGAGCCAAGCTTGCCCGCCGGCTATACCTTCATGGTAACCAGGGCAAGAAACAACCCGGTGTAGGCGGCGATCACCAGCAGCACCAACAGGGCGCCAACGCTGAGGGCATTCAGAATGCCGAAGGGTCGCTCGACCGCGCCCAGGGCCAGCTTCCACAGTCCGAAGCTGCTGACCAGGCCTAAGGCGGGAAGCACCATCCCCGCGATCGCTCTCCCATGGGCAAGCTTGGGCGCCACTAGCAGGAACATTACCGCTGGAAGAAAACCGAGTGCAGGTACGATGGCCAGAGGAGCACCAAGGTAGAACGCTCGTTCCCGCTCTTTCCAGGTCATGGAAACACGATAACGTACCGATCAATAGGTTTTATCAAGGCCGACGCGATGGAGGAGGTCCTTGAAGCGCGGGTCTTCGCGGACAGGGTCGAAGAAGGGATGCACCTTCAGGAATTGCAGGATGTTCGACTTCTCCTGATATGCACCTTCAAACCAAACAAAAGCCTCGTCGTACTCACCCAGCGCCAACGTCGGGTTGATAAGGGCGCCCGCGGGCACGTAGCCTTTTTTATGGCCTCGCTTGAGTTCGTCCACCAGCTTGAGTGCCTCAGCCCGCCGGCCAGCGTGAGCGTACGCCGCCGCCAGTAACTCGACCGATCCGGGATTGCGATGGGTCACAGTGACCATCTTTTCCAGCGCCGGGATCGCTTCCTGAGAACGGCCAGCGCCAATGAGTGCAAACGACAGGAACCACTCTGCCTCTCCATCGTCTGGGTACACAGCCAGCACGCTTTGCAGTTGTTGAATTGATTCGTCAAAACGATGGGCCTGAAAAAGTATCCATGCGTGCGAGATACCCTTCACTCCAAGCGGATCCAGATCGCGGGCCCGCTGCGACCATGCCAGCGCTTCGTCCATGCGTCCCTGGCACATCAGCCAGGTCGCATATCCTTGGTGAGCACCGGGATCGTTCGGTCTCAGGTCTAGTGCGAGCTTGTATTCAGTTTCGGCCTCGGTCCACTCCCATTGTTTCTGGTGGATGTCGGCAAGGAGAACGTGAGCTTCCGCAAGTTCCGGATCCAGTTCGAGGGCCTTCCGGGCCGCGGTGACAATTTTCGGGCGCAATTCGATCGGAGAGCCGCCGATTCCCACGGTGGAGAGATCGTCATACGCGTCCGCTAACCCGACATAGGCGGGTGCAAAGGTCGCATCCTTCCGAATCGCCTCATTAAAGTACGAGATGCTTGTCTGGATTTCATCTCTGGTGTTTGCCTTCTCGAGCTGGCTGACACCTTTCAGATAGCTCTCATAAACCTCGGGAGCTACGTGACGGGACGCGACCAGAGTTGTACGTTCTTTCCCGCTCACCGTAACCTCAACTTTTGCCGCGATGGCTTGCGCGATCTCGCTCTCCAGTGCCAGCACATCCTTAAGTTCGCGATCGTAGGTTTCCGACCAGAAATGCTCGTCGGTCGAGGCGCGAATCAGCTGAGCGTGGACACGAATGCGGTTGCCTTCGCGAATGACCGAGCCTTCGACAAAGGCGTCCGCATGCAAGGTTTCCGCGATCTCGGGGATCGAAAGTTTAGTGTCCTTGTAGTGCATTGCCGAAGTGCGAGAGATCACGCGAAGTCCACGAATCGCGGAGAGGCGCCCAATCAGCTCTTCCGTCATGCCATCCGCCAGGTATTCCTGGGTCGCATCCCCGGAAAGGTTCTCCAGAGGCAGCACTGCAATCGAGGTGATCTGTGGGCGAGGCGCAGGTCGCTGGCGGTTGTGGATGATGATGTAGGCAACGCCCGCGAGCAGCACCGCGATGGCTGAGCACAGGACCAGCCAATGCCGCGCACGTGGCGGCTGGCGAAGTCCTGCGAGCCCCTCTGTCACCAGCGCCGTTTGCGACTCGCGTTCTTCTTCCTCTAACTGCTGCCTCCGGGTCTGCAGCCAAGCGTCGAGCTCGGAGCTGAACGCGTAAACCGAGCCGCGCTTGTCGTGGAGATGACGATGGACCGGCATTCCTTCGCGCTTTTCCCAGCGCTGCACAGTCGTGACATCCCGTTTTACGTAGGTCGCGATTTCCTTCCAGGAATCCAGACGAGTCTCAGGCGAGCCTTCGGATGGCGGTACTCGGGTGGATGGGTCGCCCATCGCGCTCTCCTGCAAGAATCAGCAGCGGCCATGAGGCCCGTCGACCACGATTGTATCGTGGAGGCCAACCAGGGCAAATCACCCTACGAGACGGCTAGGGCAGAGTTCAATATTCCTTATCGAGCCCGACGCGATGAACCAGATCGGCAAGCCGCGGGTCGCTGCGTATGGGATCGAGGAACGGAGACACTTTCAGAAATTGGAGAGTAAATGACTGCTCCCGATAGGCCAGCTCAAGCCAGGCAAAAGCCTGGTCAGTGTCACCCAGTCCTAGATACGAGTCCACAAAGGCCGCAGCAGGGACGTAGCCCGCCCGCCGCCGCCCCTTCAGTTCCCGCAGTAGCCGCAGCGCATCATTGCGTCGCCCGGCGTGAGCAAATGCCCTGATCAACAGGCCGCAGGCCGCAGGGCTACCGTGTGTAACCGAAATCACGGTCTCAAGTGGCGCGATTGCTTCCTCGGGTTGACCCTTAGCCATCAGCGCGATACCGAGGACTTCGAGCACACGTGTGTCGTTTGGATCCACCGCCAGTGCGCTGCGATACTCGCGTATCGCTTCGTCGTAGCGCCGGCCATAAAATAAGATCCAGCCGATTTCACCGCCCGAAACCGCGAGCGGATCGTACTCACGAGCACGTTGAGCCCACGTCAGCGATTCCTCGATACGCCCCTGAGAAAGCAGCCAACCAGCATAGCCCATCTGTGCCGCCGTGGTGCCCGGCGTCAATTCGAGCGCACGCTTGTATTCAGTTTCAGCCTCGGCCCAATCAAACTCGATCTGATATAACCCAGCAAGCGTGATGTGTGCTTCAGCAAGCTCCGGATCTAATTCCAAAGCTTTTCGGGCTGCACTCATTGCTTTCGCGCGTGCATCTTCGGGCGGAGCACCGATGAAAACCGAGCTGAGCTCCAGGTATGCGTTGGCCAGGCCCACGTAAGCGGGAGCAAACGTCGGGTCCCTGTTGATGGTGTCTTCAAGATAAACAATACTCTTTTCGATCTCGGTCCGACTGTTGCCTTTGCCAAACGCGAACTTGCCTTTGAGATAGCTCTCATACACATCCGGTGAGACCTGACGCGCGGCGGCGACGAGTCGACCACGTTCTTCTCCCGTGACCGTCACCTCGACCTTCCGCGCAATGGCTTGCGCCACTTCACTCTCCAGAGCAAGGGCATCCTGCAGGTCGCGGTCGTAAGTCTCCGACCAGAAGTGGTCGTCGCTGGCCGCACGAATCAACTGGGCGTGGACACGCACCCGCCTGCCTTCCCGTATCACCGAGCCCTCGACGAGGGCGTCGACATGCAATGTTTTCGCAATCTCGGGCGCGGAGAGGTGCGGGTCCTTAAAATGCATCGTCGAGGTGCGGGAGATCACGCGAAGTCCACGAATCGCGGAGAGGCGCCCAATCAACTCTTCCGTCATGCCATCCGCCAGGTATTCCTGGGTCGGATCCCCGGAAAGGTTCTTTAGAGGCAGCACTGCAATCGAAGCTATCTTGGGTGAGGCCGCTTCCCGTGCACGATTCCGCATGGCGATGTAGGCGACGCCAAAAAGGGCAAGCAAGACCACGGCCGCCAGGACAAACCAGTTTTGCACTGGGGAGGCCGGTTTTGGTTTGCCGTCAACTTCCTCATGAACCAGGGGGGCTTCTGCATTCTGCTCGTCCTCTTCCTCGTCCAGACGCGATCTGCGATTCTGCCGCCAGGCGTCGAGTTCCGAACCTAGTGCGTAAACCGACCCCCGCTTGTCGTGGAGATGCCGGTGGACGGGCATCCCCTCCCGCTTTTCCCAGCGCTGAACCGTGGTCACGTCGCGGTTGAGGTAGGCGGCAATCTCCTTCCAGGAGTCCAGCTGGTCTGGAGCCTGTGCGGGCGGTACGGTAGGAGACGGTTCGCCCATCGCACTCTCCTGGATTGGTCCGCTGCTGACGGACCGAGGGGAAGGGCTTGATTGTAGCCCGGTCTGACAACCACGGCAATACGCGGTATTTGATAGCTCGGGCTGCAGTTCCGCACATTGCCGTTTGACGGTACCTCCAAAGTGCTGGATTGTGTTCGCGCGTCGTCTTCCCCGGCGCCAATCAAAAAAAGGGAGTTCCCATATGCGAAGAGATCTGACGTGGGTGGTATTGTGTGCCGTGATTGTGGTCTTGGCGCTTGGTCCGGGAAAGGCGTGGGCGACTCCGCCCTCGGGGTTCACGAGCACATCGGTCGCAACGGGCCAATTCGATGAATTTGATGTCTTTAACGTGGTCAAAGTGCCAGTCCAAAGCCCGCCGCCGCAGCACACTCTCTGGAAGTCCCGGCAGAGAACGAAGGGACTCTCAGATGGTGCTGTCTTCAGCAACGTTTGGGCTCCTGGGGGCACGACGGGTTGGCACACCCATCCGGGTCACACGCTGATCTTCGTCACGGCAGGGGCGGTGACGCAGTACCAGGCGGACGATCCGAGCTGCACGCCTCATGTGTACACGGCAGGGATGTCGTTTGTCGATCATGGCGGCAGCGCCATCCACATTGTGCGCAACGAAGGCACGGTCGAGGCAGACGCTATCGCGATCCGGCTTGTTCCTGCCGGTCAACCGGGTCGAATTGACTCTGTTGACCCGGGAAATTGTCGTTTCTGAAAGCCAAACACCCTGCTACTCGGCGAGACGAGGACGCGGTCGAGCCGCCGCGCCCGAGTCTCGCAAGCAGGCGGACTTCAGTGTGGCGAGCGCCGATCCTACTCTGTGAATGTGCTACTTGGATTCGTAGACGGTCTTGCCGCCGACGACGGTGCGCAGAACTTGCGTCTCGAGAATCTTCGGCGCCGATACCGACGTAACGTCGCGATCAAGGACCACAAAGTCAGCGAGCATGCCCGGTACGAGCTTGCCTTTCTGTTTCTCTGCGAACTCAGCGAATGCCGACCCCGTTGTGTAGGCGGCAATGGCCTGTTCGATCGTAAGTTTCTGCTCAGGGTAATAGCTCTTCTTTCCGTTCTCGCTCTGGCGTGTCACGGCGGCATAGAGACCGCGAAAAGGCGTGACCGGCTCGACCGGGTAGTCGGTCCCGAAGGCCAGGACGACACCGCGTCTGAGAAACTCGGCCCAGGCATAGGAATGCGCTGCGCGCTTCGCTCCCAGCCGTGCCTCGGCCCAGTTCATATCCGTGAGCAAATGACTGGGCTGCATTGATGCGATCACTTTCAATTCCTTGAAACGCATGATCTGCAGTGGAGTCGTCACCTGAGCGTGTTCGATGCGCAGGCGATAGTCATTCCCGCCGTCGGCTGCTTTGACCTTGCCGTCGCGTGCCGCCTTTTCTGCGTCGGCGAAGGCATCGAGCGCCATCTGGACACCCTTGTCGCCAATCGCGTGAAACCCGATCTGGTATCCGGCAAGCACGCGCTCTTCCGTCATTGCGTTCAGCTTGTCGGGGTTGTATTGGGGCAGGCCCGAGTTCTTCGGATCATCGCTATAGGGCTCCGACAAGGCCGCAGTCTTGGAACCCAGCGAGCCGTCCATGAAGCCCTTCAGCATGCCGGTGTGCAGCATGTTGTCGGAAACGGGATGCGAGTTGCGTTTCTGATTAAGATTTTCTACCGAGTCGTCAAAAGGCAGCCACTCCGAGATGCGGGCTGTCAGCTTCCCTTCTTTCTCGAGTTCCTCGTAAATCTGAAAGTCTTCCCAGGAGGAATTGTCCTGCGCGGAGGTGACACCATGGCTGGCGAGGTCAGCGAGAGCCGACTCGATCGCGGCCCTGCGCTGATCGTGATTCAGGGGTGGGATCACGGCCGTGATGGCGTCGCGCGCGGTCTCGCGCAAAACGCCGGTCGGGGTTCCGGCTTCGTCACGGTCAATCTTGCCGCCCTCAGGGTCGCGACTCGCCACGGTGATACTGGCCAGTTGGAGTGCGCGGGTATTGGCAACAGCGATGTGGCCGTCGACGCGGACCAGGTAGATCGGATGTCCGCTGGCAACTTCGTCCAAGTCCCATCGCGTCGGCAGCACTTTCGCCGGCCAAGTCGTCTCGTCCCAGCCGGCGCCTACGACCCATTCTCCGGGGGCGGCCTTCTCCACTTTGGCGCGGAGACGTTCCCGGAATTCATCCAGCGTTTTGCAGCCGACCAGGTTGACACTGAGCTTCTCGCGCCCAGCGTTGGCCAGATGCAGATGAGCATCGTTGAAGCCGGGCATAACGAAATGCCCGTCGAGATCAATGATCTTCGTATCCGGGCCCTTGGCCTTGAGGATCTCGTCGCGCGTCCCGACGGCGAGGATGCGATCAGCTTTGACGGCAATGGCTTCGGCACGTTTGCCGGCACCCATCGCAGTCGGATCGGCCGCACCCGTGTACACATTTCCGTGAACAAAGATGACGTCGGCCTTCGGTTTCGGAGACGCCTCCTGCGCGGGTGTGCTCACCGTCATCGTCAGGAACATTGCCATGAACAGGATCGGTACGGTTCGCATTATTCTCCAATTCCGGCCAGTGCCAGCATTGTAAGCAGAATGCGGTTCAGGCCAAGCTCTCGTCCTTTACAGTCGAACCATTCTTGCAACGTGTGGGCGCCGCCGCCAGAACCCCCTCCGCCGATGGCAATGGCCTCGCGGCCGAGCGAGAGGGGCACATTGGCGTCGGTAGAAGCACGCTGCACCTGGGCGGTGTTGCTAAGGTGAGCGTCCACGGCTCGAATCACTTTCAGAATGCGCGCGTCGGAGGCCAACTCGCCCGCCGGACGATTCCCGATCTCCACGATCTCGCATTGCACCGGATGGATCTTGCGGGCGACATTCGCGGTTGCAGTTCCATTCTCCGAGGTAGCGGCGCGGTCGAGAGCGGTCCTCAGTAAACGTTCGAGACGATCGATCTCGGCCATCGAAGTGGAACGGAGGTCGACGCGCATACTGGCCGATTCCGGAATCGAATTGACGGACGTCCCGCCCCGGATCACGCCGACATTGAAGGTTGTCTTGGGCGAGGCCGGCACCGACGTTTGACTGAACTCTTCAATGGCACGTGAGAGGACAATGATTGGATTGGGCATGCCGAAGTCGCTCCAGGAGTGGCCACCGGGCCCGCGCACGATCACTTCGAATCGCCGGCTGCCGAGGGCCTCTGCCACAATTGTCTCCGCACCCGCACCATCCACGACGATGCTGTAGGCGATGCCGGCCATCCAGCGGGGCGTCGCGAAGATGTGACGCATTCCGCGCAGATCGCCTTCACCCTCCTCGCCGACGTTGCCGATGAACAAGAACGGGAGTGCATGCCCGATTCGTGCCGCTTGCAACGCGCTGGCAACGGCCAGCATGGCCACGATGCCAGCACCGTTGTCGGACACGCCTGGACCATAGAGCTTGCTACCCTGCTGCCTGATATTGAGCGGCGTAGTTACGGGGAACACGGTATCGATGTGCGCGCTGAGAGCGACGTAGCGACTCCCGTACGCGGGACGTACTGCCAGGACGTTTCCTGCTTCGTCGGTATGCACTTCGCTCAGCCCGATCTCGCGAAGGCGTTCCGCCAGCCATGCTGCGCGGGCGGCCTCACCAAAGGGAGGCGAGGCAATGCGCGCCACTTCCTGCTGCCACGAGGCCAGAGTTGCTTCTTCGGAACGAAACCATTCGAATGCGGCGCGAACCTCGGCCCGTGCCGCCAGGCGGGCGACTTCCTGTTGCACGGACGGATACAAATCAGAAACTGCCCCTTGTGCTGTCAAACTCTCCCCTTGGCGCTTATCTTACAACGATAACGATTCTGTTAAACTGGCGGCGTCCTAATTCGTCCACCCCGCATCTGATCACCTGCCCCGTGGAGGAATCGCCATGAAAACTGCTCTGAAGATTCTCGGCATCGTGGTGCTGGTGCTGATCGTGGTCGCGATCGCCCTTCCCTTTCTGGTCAACGTCAACAGTTTTCGCCCGCAGATTGAATCGCGCCTGAGTGCTGCGCTGGGGCGGCAGGTCAAGGTGGGCAATCTCAGCTTGAGCTTGCTCTCCGGGGGCGTCCGCGCCGACGACCTTTCGATCTCCGACGATCCGAAGTTCAGCAACGCACCTTTCATCAAGGCGAAGTCTCTCAAGGTCGGCGTCGAAATGATTCCGCTGATCTTCAGCAAGCAACTCAATGTGACCGAGATCGTCATTGACCAGCCTGAGATCGTGCTGCTTCGCAACCAGGCGGGTGTGTGGAACTTTTCCTCGCTGGGTAATCAGACAGAGAAGAGCAAGCCGGCGGAGAAGTCGTCTACGCCCTCGAATCTGACCGTGGGCAAGCTCGAGCTCAGGGATGGGAAGGTCTCCTTCGGCGCGATACCCTCCAGGCGCAAGCCCATCCTGTATGACAAAGTCAACGTCACAGTGACGGACTTCGCCCCGGCGAACTCCTTTCCGGTTACGGCGTCCGTGCGTTTGCCCGGCGGGGGCAGCGTGAAACTCGACGGCAAGATGGGACCGATCAATTCGGGCGACGTTTCGCTGTCGCCGCTGCAGGCAAAAGTGCATATCGAAAAACTCGATCTCGCGCAATCCGCCCTGGTCGATCCGGCACTGGGGATCAGCGGCTCGGCGGACTTTGAGGGTTCCGTCGACTCCGACGGCCACACTGCCAAGACCAGCGGCACGCTCAAAGCAACCAGTCTCAAGCTCGTGCCTAAGGGCGCTCCTTCGGGCCGGCCCATCCAGCTGCAGTACACGCTGGAGCATAATCTTGCCACCCAATCCGGCCGGCTCTCGCAGGGCGATGTCGCCATGGGCAAAGCCCAAGCGAAATTGACGGGCAGCTACGAAACCCACGGCGAGACGACTTCGGTTCGCACCAAGCTGGTGGGGACCAACATGCCCGTGGACGAACTGGAAGCGGTGCTTCCCGCCGTCGGCGTGGTCCTGCCCTCGGGTTCGCAACTCAAGGGCGGGACACTGTCGCTTGACCTCGATTCCAACGGTCCACTGGACAAACTGGTCACCACGGGAACCGTAAGATTGAGCAACTCGCAGCTCGCCGGCTTCAATCTCGGCTCGAAGATGGCGGCCATCTCCGCTCTCTCCGGCAAACAGACGGGGAACGACACGACGATCCAGAACCTGAGTTCGGACGTGCGCGTCGCGCCGGAAGGCACGCGGCTCGACAAGATGAGTCTGGTGATTCCCGCGCTTGGTAATGTTGCGGGCGGGGGTACGATCAGTCCCGGTGGAGCGCTCAATTTCAAAATGGCTGCCAGTCTCACGGGAGGGGCAGTCACCGGCCTGACCCAATTGGCGGGCCTTGGCAGCAAAGGCGCGAGCGACATTCCCTTCATGATTCAAGGCACCACCTCCAACCCGACGTTCATACCCGACATGAAAGGAATCGCTGGCAGCCAATTGAAAGGCCTGCTGGGGAATCCGACCGGAGACCAAAGCAATAATCCACTGGGCGGACTGACCGGGTTGTTCGGAAAGAAAAAGAAGACACCGCCGCACTGAGAGAGCCTTCGGCTGACCGATGACGGCCCACAGGACGGGTCACTCCGATCGTGCGGATAGGAGTCGGGCGTGGGCTGTCATCGCTCAGCTATGCCCTCCCTTTCCGGGCGGCTGCCGCTGCTCCCACAAAATTCAGCGTTGGATTCGTGAAGTTCGGCAAGTTCGGGAAGATCGACGGGAGATCGGCCGGCGGCACTCCGAACCATTGGGCGAGCGTTGCGCCGTACTGGTCGAGTGATGTGGTCGGAATCCAGCGTCCTTCGTCGGTGGCATCGTCGGGACCGCTGAGCACCTGCGTGGGGAATGTACCGTAGAAATCACCGCCTGCCACGGCTCCGCCCATGATCAGGTGATGGCTGCCCCAGGCGTGGTCGGTACCGGCGGAACTGTCGGGCTCGAAGGTGCGGCCGAAGTCCGACATGGTGAACGTGGTTACCTGCGGCGCCACGTTGATTTCAACCGTCGCCCGATAGAAGGCGTTCAGCGACTGGCTCAGATCCTGGTAGAGGCTGTCTTGCTGCGGCAGTTGCCCTTCGTGGGTATCGAAACCATCGATGGAGACGAAGAAGATCTGTCGTGGCAATCCGAGGATGGATCTCACCTGAATGATGCGCGCCACCTGTTTGAGTTGGCTGCCAAGATTCGTATTTGGAAACGGAGTCGCCAGAGTGCCGCCTTGCGCCAAGGCTGACGCCAGTGTCTGGCTGTCCTGCATGGCGTTGCCCATGGTCGAACTGGCCGACTGGATCAGGGTCAAGCCGGTATCGAAAGTTAACAGATTCTGGAGGGCGGAGAGGCGGGCATTATCCTCACTTGAGCCATTGAAGCCGGATAGCAGACGCGTGGGGTCGCCGCTGGACTCGATCGGGCGCACCACCAGGCCCTCGGCAAAAACATTGCTCCCGGCAAGGGAGACCACGACTGGAAAGCTCCCGCCATAGATCGATTGGATCTTGTCGGCCAGTCTCCCGCCCCATCCCACCTCGGCGAACTTGTTGAGAGTGGCAGTCTGCATTTGCTGCTGCTGGTCGGCATGAGAGTAGAGGTTCTCCGGCACCTGGGCCTGCCCGTGCATGTACTGATCCCTCGTGGTAGGACGAATCAGAGTGCCAACATTCGCCAGCAGAGCCATCTGGCCCTGATTGAAGAGCGAACGAATTTCGGCCAGCTTGGGATGAAATCCAAACGGCAGCCCGACCGAAGGAGGCGTGACCGGCAGCAGGCTTCCTTGCGCCAGGGCCAGCCCGGCACGGATTCTCGCGTAGTTGGCATAGTCGGAAGCATTGAGCGGCACGATGAGATTGTTGGCATCGTTGCCGCCGAACAGGAACACGCACACCAGAGCCTTGTAGTCCGAGGCGCCTTGTGCCAGTGCATTGACCAGTCCGAGGCGAGTGAAGCTGGCGGTGGCCACGCCGGCGGCTGCGGTGCAGCAGCAGGTCTTGAGAAAATCGCGTCGTTTCATTTGGGGCATATCGGTTCTCCGTGCTGCCAATGAATCCGTGATCGAATCAATCCTGGTCGAATCAATGTTGCACCTGGAACTGGGATGAACTGCCCACCAGGTACAGGGCCGCCTTGGCGCGGCGCTTGTTGTCGGTGATCGAAGAGAGTGCGCTCACGAGCGTACTGCGCATCCCGTCGGACATCGCACTGTGCAGCATTACCTCCGAGACCATGTCCAGCAGTTTGTTCACGTCCGGCGCCGCGGTGACGTACGCGGAGATGTCCGTCTTCGTATTCGTCCCGATGCTGCCGTAGACAATGTCGTTCACGAAGTTGACGCGTGAGATTGCGGTGCTGGTGTTGAGAATCTTGAATTCCGGACCAAGCAACTGGGTACCGGGAATCACGTTGTTCGGCGGATAGAAATTGAAGACGGTCGGCGAGTTGAAGGGTTCCTGCCGCATGTCGCTGGCGTAGTACATGAGGTTGTCGCCGTCGGTGGTGGAGTTCAGGGCGCGCAGCAGTCCGATCATGTGCAGCAGTGGCGGCTTAAGATGGCCGTCGCTCGACTGCAGTTGCGAAAGGTCGTCGGCGCGGCGCGCCTCGGGATCCAGCAGGATCGCCCCGATCACCGCCTTCAGGTCTCCGCGTACACCATTACCGTTATCGTTGAATACCTGGGTAACACGGGAGACATAGTCGGGGCTGGGATTACTCGTGACCAGCTTCTGAATCAGTTGTTTCGAAATGAAGGGTCCAACGTTGGGATGGCTGAAGATGTTTTGTATCGCTGCGTCGAGATCTGCCTGAACCGCACCGCCCGCCGCGAGCGTGACTCCATTCAGCAGCAGCTTCGAGCCCTTGTCGTGATGGTTATCGAACGGAAGCATAGGCCCGCTGTAGTACTGACCGGACCAGAACTTCGCGCTCTGTCCCGGCTTCGGCGGATAGGACCAACCCGTGAACACGTGGGCGAAGCCTTCGATTGTGTCCTGGGTATAGGTTGGAATCGGATTGCCGTTGCCATCGAGTTGCGACGTGCCATCGGGGTTTAATTGCTCGAGGCCGATGGAGAACAACTGCATCACTTCGCGCGCGTAGTTCTCGTTGGGGGCGCAACTGCTGCAGCCGTCGTTGTTGGCCATATCGAGGTAGTTACCCATGGTCGGGCTGAGCGTCGCGTCTTTCAGCAGAGTGGAGAAGTTGCCGAAGGCGTCGTTCTGCATCATGTTCATCCACAGCGAGAAAGCGGTGGGATCGCCGATCTTGCGTGCAGAAACGACCATGATTTCGTTCAATGCGAACGCGACTCGCTGCCGCAACTGATCCTGACCCTGGGCCGCCTTCACGAAAAATTGCTTCTGGACGAAACGCAGATCGTCGTTCGTCCCCGGTGTCGCGTAGCTGGAAACTGGCAGGCTGAACTGCTGGTTGAGGAAACCCTGGAGTCCCACCTGTTGTACCTGGGCGAGCGTCTGCGGAGTCGGACCCCAGCTGGATTGCTCGAGGAAGCGCGCGGCGACGGCGGCACTCACCAGCGGAGTTCCAGGCGCCACCTGCACGGTCAGACCGTTTGAAGTCTGCGATCCCGGATCCGGGTTCTGCACATCCACCTGGACAGATCCGATCTGTTGGTCCGTTGCCGTTCCACTGGCAGTGAGTTGCGTGGAACTATTGAAGGTTGTGGTCAGGAACTGGCCACCGAAAACTACGACCGCACCGCTGACGAACTTCGATCCGGTAGCTGTGAGGGTGAAGGTTCCGACATTGACCGTCTGCGACGACAACGAATTCAGCACGGGAGTCGGGCTGAGCAGTACAGGGGAGGAGGTTGCGGCGGCGTGGCTATTCGCTGCGCTGACAGCCATCACGTTGATCGTTCTCGGGGTGGGCATGTCGACGGGAGCCGTGTACAGGCCGTTCGCATCCACCGTTCCAAGGACCGGGTGGCCGCCGGCGATGCCGTTTACAAACCACTTCACTGCCGTGTTATTTGTCCCCGTTACCGTGGCAGTGAACTGCTGCTTTGCGCCCAGGTGCAACTGTGGATTCATCGGTGCGATCTTCACTTGCACACCGGCAGCGTTTACCGTCAGCGAATAGGCTGGCGACGAGGCGGCAGCGCCTGGATCGGGATTCTTGACTGCGAGCTGCACTTTGCCCACGTCGGAGTTTGCGGCGGTGCCGGTTGCGGTAAGTTTCGTTGCCGACACCAGGGTGGTCGTCAGGGCGGTCTGATTCCAGAAAACCTGAGCACCCTTGACGAACTTCGAGCCGTTGACGGTCAGCGTGAACGAACCCACAGTCACCGGATCGGGCTGAACCGTCTGCACGATCGGGATCGGGTTCTCGAGGGCAACGGAAGCTTCGCCGGTGAGCGACTTGTCCGCCGTACTGGCGGCTGTCAACTGCACGGACGCATTGTCGGGGAGGATCGCTGGAGCCGTGTAGAGGCCGCCGTCGCTGATTGTGCCGACGGTGCTGTTGCCACCGGCGGTTCCGTTAACCGACCACACCACCTGTTGTGAACCGGCACTGGCTGCAACCTGCGCGGTGAACTGCTCCGTGTCTCCGGCCCTGACACTGGCATGATCGGGCGAGACGACGACTCCGTTGCTGCCGTTCGGGTGACTGCCCTGGAACATGCCGCAACCCGTGAGCAACGAGACGGTCAAGCCCAGGAACAGAGACAGACTGAGAGAGATTCGCTTGTACGCGATTGTGCTGACCATCTGCCACCCCAAGCGGTCACCGGCTGTGACCGGAATTGTGGGCCAGCATATTTGGGGAAGTGTTTTGGCGATACGTCCCGGAGGTGTATTGGCAAAAGCAGCGCATGGACAGGCGCAATGCCGCGAGATGGCCTGGGGCAGAATGCCCACACAGGCAGCATGCTCGTCGGATTCCGGCCAGTCTCAAAATGTGGTATCCGGTCAGTCAAACTGAGGAGATTGGCAGTGATGACGGTGGGTCCGCCGATTGTAACAAGCAGAGCACGCTGGACTGAGTTTCCGACCGGTGCACCGGTCTGTGACTTTGGTCACTTGCGTAACCCCGAGGGTGGGCCGCATCTTAGAGGGGAAGCTGGCGCCTTCCTCCTGTCGCTCAAATCGAGTGAGGTAACGCTGTCTGCATGAAAGATGCCACGAAAGAATCGCCGATCAAGGGGTCCGACTGGACGCGCCTCCTGACCGATCCGGACCTGGTCAGCCACCTGGGAAAACTGCTCCAGACTTATCGCGAGTGTGCTCCGGACAAACGCGAGCAGGCCTTGCTCACGGCGATGCGCGAGATCAAGGATTCGGCCGTTAAGGCCAGAGCGGCAGCGGCCAGCGCGAGCGGCACGCCGGTGTCCGAACCGGCGAAACCCGCCGTGTTCGCCCAGCCGCAGCCGATTGAGGAAACGCCACCGTTTGCGCCTGATCTTTTTACTCCGCAGGCCGGGCAGGACCGGCGCCGCTTCGCACGTATCAAGTGCTTCGTCGCGGTCGAACTGCATATCGAAGGAAACGAAAGTCCGATCTGGGGCAACCTCTCGAACGTAGGACGTGGCGGCGCATTCGTCGAAACGGCTACGCCCATTCCACCTGGCAAGGATGTCGGCATCGGTTTATGGGTGGCGAGCGGCAAGATCTGGGTCAAAGGCGTCGTGCTTAGCGGTGTGGTGACGCGCAGCGCGCCATCGTTCGGAGTGCGGGTAAAATTCTCGGAGGCGGAACTTTCGGAGAAAGAGCACCTTCGGGAATTCCTGAAGTTTATCGAGAGCACCACGCGCAAAGGCAGCAGCGGCAACGCCTACATGGCGCAATTGAAGCGGTAGCTCTTCCTTCCGGCCGGTTTCGCCAGCAACTTTTCCCGTCAGCCGGGTTCACTTTTCATGAGGACTGGAATGTCTCAGTGCAGGCACATTCTGGCGATCGCATCGGCGCTGCTGCTGACGGCGGTCTTCGCGACGCAAGTTGCGATCGGGAAGAAGAAGGACAGATCATCTGCGCAGATGAACGAGGAGAAGCGCGCGGTCCATGCGCTGAACCGGCTGACCTTCGGTCCGCGGCCCGGCGAGGCCGAGCGCGTGGCGAAGATCGGCGTGGACCGCTGGATCGAGCAGCAACTGCATCCCGAGAAGATTGACGATTCGGCAATCGATGCGCGGCTGGCTCCGTTCCGGACCCTGCGTATGGACACACGACAACTGGTCGAGAACTTCCCGCCGAACCAGGTGATCCGCCAGGTTGCGAACGGAAAAGCGGAAGTGCCCAGCGATCCCACCAAGCGCGCTATCTACGAAGCACAGTTGCAGCGGTACGAGGATCGCAAGCAAGCCAAGGAAAATGCGGACAAGAGTCCGGCATGGGACGATTCGACAAAGATGACCTCTTCCGACGAGACGATGGCCGATGGGACGATGAGTTCGAGCCAGAGTGCTGATCGTCGCGCGGCGAACCAGAAGTTTCGCGAGCTTCTTGAACTCGCTCCCGATCAGAGACTGCAGAGCATATTGAAGATGCAGCCGGAAGAGCAGCACGAGTTTGTGATCGCTCTGAAGGGGCCGCGCGCGGACCGGCTGATGGAAGGCATGAATGCGCAACAGAAAGAAACGCTGATGTCGCTGCGCAATCCGGAACGCGTGGTCATTGGCGAACTGATGCAGGCCAAGCTGCTGCGTGCCATCTACAGCGAGCGCCAACTCGATGAAGTAATGACCGACTTCTGGTTCAATCACTTCAATGTGTTCATCAACAAGGGTTCGGATCGTTTCCTGCTAACGAGTTATGAGCGCGACGTCATTCGTCCGCACGCGTTGGGGAAGTTTGAAGACCTGCTGGTGGCCACCGCGAAGAGTCCGGCGATGCTGTTCTACCTCGACAACTGGATGAGCGTGGGGCCGAACTCGGAGGTTGGGCTGGGGATTGCGCCGCGGTCGCGGAAGCGTGGGCGTTACCAGCCGGTGCAGGGACGTCCGGCCAAGGCCAAAGGTAAAGCACCGAGCGGACTGAATGAAAATTATGGCCGCGAGTTGATGGAGCTGCACACGCTGAGCGTGAACGGCGGGTATTCGCAGAAAGATGTGACCGAAGTCGCGAAGGTCTTCACCGGATGGACGATCGAGCAGCCGAGAAAGGGCGGCGAGTTCCGTTACGAGCCGCGCATGCACGAGCCGGGCGACAAAATCGTGCTCGGACACAAGATCAAAGAGGACGGCGAGAAGGAAGGGCTGGAAGTGCTGCACGTGCTGGCGACGAATCCGAAGACGGCGCGCTTCATTTCGCAGAAGCTCGCCATGCGGTTCGTGTCGGACGACCCTCCGCCGGCGCTCGTCGACCGCATGGCGCAGACGTTCCTGAAAAAGCATGGAGACATTCGAGAAGTGCTGCGCACGATGTTGCAGTCTCCGGAATTCTGGGCACCGGAAGCGTATCGGGCGAAGGTGAAGACGCCCCTGGAATTCATTGTGTCGGCGGTGCGCGCCAGCGGAGCGCAGGTAGACGATGCGCGCCCGCTGATTGGTGTGCTGAACAACATGGGCATGATGCCGTATGGCATGCAACCGCCGACCGGCTATTCGATGAAGGCGAGCGCGTGGGTAAATTCATCGGCGCTGCTGAGCCGGATGAATTTCGCGCTTGGGCTGGCGGCGGGCAAGATACGAGGGGTTGCGGTCGATGCGGCACAACTGGCCGTGGGCGCCCCGGATGCGCCGTCGGCGTTGGCTGCGCTGGAGACTTCCCTGCTCGGCGGAGATGTCTCGCAGCAGACGCATGAGACGATTGCGAAGCAACTGGACGATCCGCAGATTGCGCAGCGAAAGCTGGATGACGCGCCGCGTCCGCCGAATGTGGCGGCGATTGCGGGATTGATTTTGGGGTCGCCGGAGTTTCAGAGGAGGTAGCTGTTCGCTGTTCGTCGTTCGCTGTTCACTCCGGCTATGCGAATCGCGAACGACGATCGGCGGACAGCGGGTTCTTATGTCCATCACTCGTCGCATCTTCCTTCGCAACAGCGCCTTCGCCGCGGTCGGGACCGCGGCACTGCCGAGCTTTCTGACGCGCGCTGCACTGGGCGCGGCGGATCCTGGGTCGCGACCGAAGCGGCTGGTTGTCATCTTCCAGCGCGGGGCGGCGGACGGGCTCAACATTGTGGTGCCCCACGGCGAGGCGGCGTATTACGCGATGCGGCCGTCGATCAATATTCCGAAGAAATCCGTGATCGACCTGGATGGGTTCTTCGGACTGCATCCTTCGATGTCGGCGTTTCAGCCGCTGTGGCAGCAGAAACATCTGGCGATTGTGCACGCGGCGGGTTCGCCCGATCCGACGCGCTCGCATTTCGACGCGCAGGATTACATGGAGTCGGGCACGCCGGGTTTGAAAGCGACCGAAGACGGCTGGCTGAATCGGGCTCTGCATGAAATGCCGGGAGATTCTTCCGCGAAAGAAAAGTCGGCGTTTCGGGCGATTGCGCTGGGGCCTTCCCTGCCCCGGATTCTTTCGGGCACGGAGCCCGCTGTCGCGGTGAACAATGTTGATGCGTTTGGCGTTGGTGGCCGGAATCCGAAAGCGGCGCCGATCGCGAATACATTCGAGGCGATGTACGCGAACTCGGTTGACAGCGTCATGCACGGAACCGGACAGGAAACGTTCGACGCGGTGAAGGCGCTGAAGGCGGCCGATCCGTCGAAGTACAGGCCCGCCGCAGGAGCGAACTATCCGCGCGGACGATTCGGCGAGAGTTTGAAACAGCTGGCGCAGCTGATCAAAGCAAATCTGGGCGTGCAGGTGGCCTTCGCCGATATTGGCGGCTGGGATCATCATGTCAATGAAGGTTCGACGCAGGGACAAATCGCGAACATTCTTGGCGAGTTCTCAGGATCGCTGGCGGCGTTCTGGACTGACCTCGGCGATCTAGCGGAAGATACGGTGATCGTAACGATGTCGGAGTTCGGCCGCACCGCACGCGAAAACGGCAACCGCGGCACCGATCACGGCCATGCGAATGTAATGTTCGTCCTCGGCGGACCGGTGAAGGGCGGCAAGGTGTATGGACGCTGGCCAGGCTTGGATCAGTCGGAGTTGTATGAGGGGCGGGATCTGGCAGTGACGACGGACTTCAGGACGGTGCTGGGAGAAGTAGTCGCGGGATATCTCGGCAATAAGGATTTGAAGACGGTGTTTCCGGGATTCGAGGTACATTCAGATCGGTTCGTGAATCTATTAGGGTAGATTCTCTGTTAGGGCATGAATTAGTCGGTCCCGAACGTCCAGCTTCGGAAGGCGGCGGTGTAACTCTAGACCTCCCCTGTTATGCGCCTCATCTCGACGATCAGTCGTTCTCTGAATGCATCTGACAAAGCGATCACCCACTGAACGAATGTGCGGTCGGCGAATAAAGACTGTTGTTTTGCTGGTAGCAAATCCTTTTGAAAATGAAACAGCCCGTTTCTGAAGTCGAGAAGTTCCTTTCGCTTTCCGGGCGACTTGATCATCTCGTCGATTCCCGCATCCACGAGGCCGGTCTGTTTCCAGCCATCAATGACTACGTAAAGCATCCCATACCAGTAAGACATCATGATTCCCGCTTTGCTAAAAAGGAACTCCATTCCCAACTGGTCATCTGCGACCCGTGCTTCGTCCGGATGCCCCTTTGGATCTTTCAGATGTTTGTTGAACTCGCTGCGTGCGAGGCTCATAGCCATGTAGTACTTGTACAGAACTGGAATTAAGTCATCTGCTGATGTGCGTTTTGGCATTCGTCCTCGTCGTCGCTCAGATATCCACCATTATCTCTCCGCCCTCAACCTTCACCGGATACACCGCAATCTTCGCGCCGGGCGGGCCGGCCTGGCCGGTCTTGGGGTCCCAGGCCCAGCCGTGCCATGGGCAGATGACCTTGCCGCCTTCGATGACGCCTTCGCCGAGCGGGCCGCCCATGTGGAGGCAGACGTTGTCCATGGCGTGGATTTCGCCGTTCACGTTGGCGACGCAGATGGTCTTATCGCCGCAAGGGAATTCTTTGGCCTCATTGACGGCGGGGAGGTCGGATTGGGGACAGAGTTTTATGAACACAGCTCTAAGCTCTTAGCTCTTAGCTTTTAGCTAGATCTCATAGTCCCACGGTTTGGCAACGCCCTCAGCGGACGCGGAAACAAGCTAAGAGCTAACGGCTAAGAGCTAATGGCTACGCCTTCGGCTGCATGGTCTGCGCGATCATCACCTGCTTTTTGAAATTGTCCATCATGCTCTCGTTCAGGCGGACTTCGGTGGGCTTCTTGGCCAAGGTCATGGTGTCGATCTTGTCCTGCAGGCGGAGGAGCGCGTAGAACAGGTTCTCTGGGCGCGGCGGGCAGCCGATCACGTAGACATCCACCGGGACGATGCGGTCCACGCCCTGCAGTACGGCGTAGGTATTGAATGGGCCACCTACCGACGAGCAGGCACCCATTGAGATGACCCATTTCGGTTCGGGCATCTGGTCGTAGATGCGTTTGACTACCGGGGCCATCTTCAGCGTTACAGTGCCGGAGACGATCATCAGGTCGGACTGCCGCGGGCTGGGGCGGAAGACTTCCGAGCCGAAGCGGGCAATGTCGAAACGGGCGGTCGAGGACGCGATCATCTCGATCGCGCAGCAGGCCAGACCGAAGGTCATCGGCCACAGGGCAGACTTGCGCGCCCAGTTGAAGACGTAGTCGACGGAGGTAATCAGGAAATTCTTCTCGAACTTGTTCTGCAGCCAGCTCATGAGGCCTCTTGCTATTTAGGATAACCCGATCATGATACTCCGGGGAGTGATGGGGATCACAAAGAGCTTCGGGCTACGAGCCGCGAGCTGCGAGCAACCCGATTTCGTATTAGGGCGAACCATTTAGGGCGAACCATGGCCTGGCCCAGTGGCTGAGAAACCCACGCATCTGTTTGCTCGAAGCTCCTAGCTCGCAGCTGGGGTCTTGGAACCCACTCACCATTTGCACCGTATATCGTCTAAAGGGCAACGGAGGCTTTATGCGGCAATCTCGAACTGCTACCTGGACAGGCGCGGTGTTAGGCGCCGTCGCTACCTTGTTGATGTTCGCTGCCGTGGGACATGCTTCAGACCGGCAGGGGATGGTAACGGAGGAGTTTCACCAGACGTATCCCCTTTCCGCAGACGGACGAATTGACCTCGAGAACATCAATGGCCCTGTGCATATTAGCGTCTGGGATCAGAACGAGGTCAAAGTTGACGCCGTGAAGAGCGCCTGGAGCAAAGAGCGCCTGGATGAGGCCCACATTGACATCAGCTCACGTCCGACTTCTCTGTCGATCCGCACGGAATATCCGGGCCGCGACCACACGTTCTGGAGCGACCGGCACGATAATCCGGCAAGCGTCGAATACACGCTGGTGGTGCCGCGGAGAGTCAGGCTCGACGAGATCAAGCTGGTGAATGGGTCGCTAGATATCCAGGATGTGGTTGGCGAGGTGCGGGCTTCGTGCGTTAACGGCCGATTGAAGGCCAGCAACCTGGGCGGACGCGCTAACCTGAGCACAGTCAACGGAGAACTGGATGCCAGCGTGGGATCGATGCCGGGATCGCTGGAACTGTCGGCTGTGAATGGCACATTGCGGGTGACGTTGCCGTCGGACGCTAAGGCGGAAGTGGAAGCGAGTACGGTCTCGGGCCGCATCTCGAATGACTTTGGGCTGGCTGTGTCGCGCCATCAGTTCGTCGGAAACAGTCTGCACGGCCAGCTGGGTGGAGGCGGAACACGGGTAAAGCTGTCGAGCGTGAACGGGCGGATCGAAATTCTGCACGCCAACGACAATCGTCCCATGAGCCCGGTGAAGAATCTGGAGCGCGGCGACCGGGATGATGATGACACGATTTAGTGGCGCCTTCGCCGTAGAGTGAACGCGTGGCGCAAACAGAGACGAGGCAAGCGGCGGTCTCTACCGTCAGGCCTAATAGATGGTGTAGCCGGGCGCGGGGACTCGCAGGTCTGGCTTGCTGGCCATCAGCAGGAGAGCACCTTTCTTCTTGAAAGCCTTCAAATCGTCCAAGGAGTGAAATGAGGTCGTCTGGTAGTTCTCGGGCGTAGGGGTGTCGTCGGGTACCTGGCGGTATTCCACGGTTTCGAAGGCGTGCTTCTTCAGCAAGTCGACGTACTCGGCGGCGGAACGCACGTGCACCGGGACTTTCAGCTTAGGGACCCACTGCAGAGAGTATGGATTGTCCTTGTAGAGATTAATCAGGATAAACAGGCGGCCGCGGGGAGCCATCACGCGAAACAGCTCGGCGAGCGCGCGGTCCTGATCAGGGTAGTAGTAGAACGATTCGACCGACAGCACTTTGTCGAAGAAGTTTTCCTCCCACGGAATCTGCGCCGCTGAGCCGACTACGAACATTACATTCTCGAAATCTTTGGATGCGGCGCGGGCTTGGCGAATCATCTCGTCGGCGATGTCGACGCCCACGACCTGGCCGAAGCCCTGCGGTCCTTCGCCGACCACGCGGGCGAGCAGGCGCGTGGCCCATCCGGAGCCGCAGCCGAGATCGAGAACGCGCTCGCCGGGACGGAGGTCCATCTGGCGCAGGGTCTTCTCAGTGATGTCGAGGTGATGGTTCTCCATCTTTGGGCCTTCGCCACGTTCGGCCCATTGATTGAATTCGTGCTGCAGACGGCTGTCTGCCGCGTCGGATTCGCGGTTTGGCATAGTTCTTCTCCGCTTCACTCTGCTTCGAGCTTCGAGCTACGGGCTACGAGCAACCTGGTGACGACGCGGGTCTCCGTCGCTACATGTCTTGCTCGTAGCTCGAAGCTAGTTCGCGATTGCCTTCAAGTCCTCGAAAAAGTTTGGATACGATACGCCGGCTGCGTCGGCGCCTTGGATCACAGTTTCCCCTGCGGCTCGGAGCGCGGCGATGGCGAACGCCATGGCAATGCGGTGGTCGCCGAAAGAGTCCAGCTCTGCTCCGTGCAGGCGCTGGCGTCCGGGGATGCGCAGGCCGTCGGGGCGCTCCTCGACTTCGGCACCCATTTTGCGCAGGTTTGTCGCTACCGAAGCGATGCGGTCCGACTCTTTTACGCGCAGTTCCTTGGCGTCGCGCACTTCGAGGCCGTTTTCTGTATATGGAGCGGTAGCAGCCAGCACGGGAATCTCGTCGATCAGCGCGGCCGTGTCAGCGCCGGAGATACTTCCCCCTTTCCATGCTGCACCGCGAGCTTCGATCGCGCCGATTAACTCGCCGTGGTGTTCTTCGAGCTGTGCCACCGAAACCTTCAATCCCATCTGGATCAGGATGTCGAGCAGGCGGGCGCGCGTCGGGTTCATCAGGATGCCGGGGAGCGTGAGCTGCGAGCCGGGAAAAAGGGCGGCGGCGCAGAGGAAAAACGCGGCGCTGGAGAGGTCGCCGGGGACATGGGCCTCGATGGCGCGGAGTTTCTGTCCGCCCCGGATGCGGGTGGCATTGCCGTTGCGCTCGACCTGGGCGCCAAACGCACGCAAGGAGAGTTCTCCGTGATCGCGGGTGCGGACGGGTTCTTCGACGCTGGTTTCACCGTCAGCAAAGAGTCCGGCAAAGAGCACGCAGGTTTTCACCTGCGCCGATGCAACTTCCGGCTTGTACTGGATCGGCTTGAGCGCGCCTCCGTGAATTTTGAGCGGCGGGCGGCCGCCTTCGCGGGCTTCGATTTTTGCTCCCATGTGCGAGAGCGGCTGCATGATGCGCGCCATGGGACGGCGGGAGAGCGATTCGTCGCCGAAGAGTTCGGTGGTGAACGGTTGGCCCGCAAGAATGCCGCTCAGCATGCGGATCGTCGAACCGGAGTTGCCGCAGTCGAGCGGCTGGTTGGGAGTTTTCAGGTTGGGCCCCATGCCGTGCACTTCGATGGCGCCGTCTTCTCTTTTTGCCCACTCACTTCCGAGCGCGCGCATGCAGCCGAGAGTGCTATAGCAGTCTTGGGCGGCGGAGAAATTGTGGAAACGGCTGACACCTTCGGCGATAGCCGCGAGCATGGCGTAGCGGTGGGAGATGGATTTGTCGCCGGGAATGCGGACGAGGCCGCGGATCGTGCACGCAGGGAAAACTGCCGCCGTGGAAGAGCTCGACATGGAATTTCCATCATATCGAAAGACGCGGGGTGAAAATGGAAAGGAGATGAGGGATCGGTCAGGGTCGTCAGTCTATACGCATACTCTGGCAGTGATTTTCTAAAAGGAAAAAGCTCCATTCCTGGAGCCTGCTCTTCGGATGCTTATGGCACCCCGCGAAGGTACAGTTCCATGCTAGCACCCACCTCTCCTGTGTCAACGCCAAAAGCGACCATCAATACCAAAGTAATATTGGGGTATCCCCGCGTTGAATCCCCAATTGTCTACCACCAACCTGTGGACCTGACGGGACTCGAACCCGCATCTGCGACCTTCGCGGGGTGCCGTGTTCCCATTACACTACGGCCCGCGCGCAGTGTGGGCTTTGTCCGGGAGCGAGCGCAGTGACCACCAACACAACGGATTCGTGATGAAAGCCGCGGGGTTCAGGCCGTTCGTCGTGTCGCGGCTGCGCTGAGAATTTCTTGCGGGACCTCGCGCGCTGTTACGTGGAACTCGAACATAGGCGTCTCGGTGCCGCGTCCCCAACGCGCGACTTCCCAGTGTGCGCGAACGAATCTCACTTCGGGCCGACCGGTCAGATCGAGTAACAGGGGCGTTTCTTCGCGATAGAACTTTTGCTGAAAGGCGACGATGGGTTTGGCGTCCCAGGTCGCGCCGTCGGTTGAGCCGAAGATGCTGACGTCGAGCGACTCCTGCTCGATGATGTCGGTGATGTTGAGGGTCAACAAGTAGACGCGGCCTTCGCTGGATTTGAGTTCGATGGCGGGGCCGTCGCCTTTGGCGGTGGCTACGGTTTTTTCTGGGACGAGGAATGCTTGCTGCATGACGGGGCGATTCTAGCAGGGTCAGGTCGCAGGTGACAGGTCACGGGTCACAGGGCAGGTCTCAGGTGTCAGGAAAAGCTGGACGAGCGTGCACGACTCATCGTCGGCGTCGCTATGGATGGGTGACTACCTGTCCAGAGCTCACCGGCACCCATGCCGGTTCCTCGGGGATGATGATCCAGGCGAGTACATACACCAGGATGCCCGGGAAGATGCCAGAGAAGATCACTACCAGGACCCAGATCAGGCGAACTAGGGTCACATCTAGGTCGAGGTAGGGGCCCATCCCGGCGCAGACTCCGGCGATCGTACGGTTGGCGCGGGGCCGGATCAGCCGTTTTGGGGCTGGGGGATGCCCAACGACCGTTCCACAATAAGCGCAATAGCGGGCATCGTCACTGATCGCCTTGCCGCAGGCATTGCAGTACATAGACACCTCCTCTGCTATCTGAGGATACGACGGAGGCTGGGAAAAGGTTCCACGTCCAGGTCACAGGTCACAGGAATTGGACAGCGGACAGGGGCTTATTCTCATTCCCGGTAGGCTTCTTTCATCCTTTGGCGAGCCTTCTCGGCCTGGCCGTTGCTGCCGTTGGTGGCTACCACGGCTTCGTACTTCTTCATGGCCAGATCGCGCTTCTGCATCTGGTCGTACATCTCCCCGGCGGCCAGGTTTGCTTTCTGGAGGAGTTCCGGATCGGGGGGGGAGACGTCCGCCACCAAATCGTAGGCTGCGGCAGCGGCCGAATAGTTCTTCTCGCTGCGGAGCAGGTCGCCGAGACCGAGAGCGGCCATTTCGTAGTGCAGTGTGCCGTACTTACCGTCGCGCCCGTTCTGCCAGACGCGGCGATATTGTTCCTCGGCCTCGCGATTCTTTCCCGCGGCGCGCAGCAGATTGGCCTCTTCGAGCGAGACCAGGTAGTTGCGCGGGAAGCGCGAAGACAGGGTATGCGCGATATCGAGAGCTTCCGCATAACGATGCTCGCGGCGCAGGAAGACCAGGAGCACGATGTTGGCATCGAGGCCGGTTTCGCCGTTGGCATGGGCGGCGTCGAAAAGGTAGCGGATGCCTTTCTCCTTGTCGCCGCTCAGCCCAACGAGCGCCACTGCTGCTTTCACCCACATGGGCAAGCTACCCATGACGTAGTTGTGGGTACCGACAACGAGCTTGGCGTCCTGGTACTGCGGCGACAATTCGAGAACGCGCTCATGGTCGTGACGTGCGCCAACGGCATTGCGGAGAGCCGAAAACCAGGCGCGTTCGATCAACCCGGTGTAGAGCGCAAATTGGGCGCGGGTCACGCCGCGAGCATAGAGCATGTCGACGTTCTTCGCATTGCGAGACAGTTCGGCATCTTCGAGTTTCTGGGCCTGCTGGACCAACTGCTTGATGCGCTCTTTCTGGGCGGGATCGGGCGGGCGGTGGACTTGTCCGACGAAACTGTCGTTGGCGTACTCACCGGTGTTCATGGCGCCGGTGCGGTACAACTCGCGGACGAGCACTGCGGACAGCAGGTGATTCACGGCGAAGGGATCGTTGGGATGCCGCGCCAGCACCTTTTCGAAATCCTGGATCGCGGTGTCGTAGTCCAGGTTGTACAGCTTCTCGAAAGCGGCCTGATTGTCCGGTTCCGCAGGGCGGAAGACCGGCAGTGGGGTGGGGTCGGCCGCAGCGCAGACACCCGCGAGAAGCAAAAGGGCAATCGAAAGTCGGGCGGCACGCCGCCAGAAACGGGAGGAAACCACGACGTGCCTAGTTTAACCCGGTTGGTGAAGATATACCTTGAAACGTGCAGGAATCAAGGCAGGTACTGACATCTCCCCTTGCCGCGAGCACAATGAGAATTTCGGGAGTGAGCGAGTAATTCTTGCTCTGGCGGCGGGGGCACGCTCGCTCACGATCTCCGTAAGTTGTTGTTTTTGCGATGGTTTAGTTTGGTGATTTGTTTGCGATGGCGCAACTAGGGGGAAGAGGGTCGTATGGCAGAAGCAGCACAACAGGCGCAGCACGAGTTCTGGCGCCCACCGGTGCAGGCGGTGGCGGCGGAATCGGCTGCGCGAGCGGACATGGGCGAGGCTTGTGATCGCTGCGGCACAGAGTTTATCGTCGGATCCCGGTTCTGCCACACCTGCGGAGCGAGCCGTCCTGGAGTAAGGCAAAGTTCAGGGGTGTGGCTTACCGCTGCGATGAAAACGGTTGCTGTCGCTGCAAAGGGCGTTTCCAGCCTGGGTGAGCGGCTCGGATTGCCTGCCGCCTCATTTCTCGCATTCGTAGCGGGAGGGGTGTGCATCCTTGGAGCACTGGGGGTCGGCGTCATCTTCAGCGCTCGGACAGTACTGGACTGGCAGGCAGTGCAAATGTGGCGCATCGAGTGGCTGCTGGGCGCGATCGCGATGTTCGGCGCCGGTTGCCTATTGAAGCGCACCCGCTAGAGCAGTTCAGCTTCTTGAAGAAGCGGTTTCCGCATCGGAAATGATCGTGCTCACTCTCCTCTCGCGCTCCATGCGGAAGAGGTGGTGAAGCGGCCCCACCCCCCTCCCCACTGCTTGCGCCCTGGCAATCGCGGCGGACACATAGGCCTTCGAGAGCAAAACTGCTTCCGGCAAGCCGCGTCCGTTTGCAAGATGACAGGCGAGCGCGGTGGCAAATGCACATCCGGTGCCGTGGGTTGAACTGGACTTGAGACGGTTCGCCTTGAAAACCTCCTCCTCAATCCTTCCGTTGGTGGTAAAGCTCAAAAGGTCAATTGCCTTCTCGAGGTGTCCGCCAGTGACGACCACGTTGGCGGCGCCAAGCGAGTGAAGTCGGGCGGCGGCGGAGCGCATTTGCTCGATACTTGTGACTTCGATAGCGGTCAGCGCCGCTGCCTCGTCAAGGTTGGGGGTCACGACTTCGGCCAGTGGAAGCAACCGCTCGACAAGTAGCTTCGTGCCCGACGCGTCCAGTAAATCTGTTCCGGAACTTGACTTGAGGATCGGGTCCAGGACAACGTGTGGCGGCTGGGCGCGCTGCAGGAAGTCAGCCACTGCGGAGACGGTGTCGCGGGTACCCAGCATTCCGATGTGAACAGCCATAACCTCGACATCAGAAATGAGTTCCTGGAGGGTTTCGACGACAATGCTCGGATCGACCGGCTCAACACGCCGAACGCCCCGGGTGGATTGCACGGTCATCGCGGTGATGCAGGAGACGCCGTAGCACTCGTGGGCAGCGATGGTCTTGATATCGGCCGTTACACCGGCGCCGGAAGAAGGGTCAAATCCGGCGATGGTGAGGACAACGGGAGGTGCTACGGCCATCCTGCCACTGTAAACCCAAATGACGAGGGTGGGAACTCCACTTCGGGCCGAGGATGGCGAGCGGCAACCTGGAACGACATGATTACCTTCGAGTGAATCAGCGAACCCGTTGTGTGTTTACTTAATCTAAAACATACAATCAGTTAAAGTATTGATATATTTATAGTTAACTACAATTACCTTCTAAACCATTCATTTGGCGGTTACTTGCAGAATCTTTCGAGATGTCCCACTGGACATGTGTACCTTATGGTTAATGGACTGTAGTGTTAGATTTCAATCATATACGTGTCAACACCAGATTTTTCATGCGGTTAAGTTGTTGATTAATTACCACTTAGTTAACAAATGGGCAAAATTTTTCGATTGACATCACCTCAGCCTGCTCGATAGCATCTCAAAATCGCTTTGCAAAGGAGTACGACCCTAGAGAACGACTTTAGAGATGCGAGGTAACTGAATGCGACGACGTTTAGCCGAAAGTCTGGCGGTGCTGTTTTCGATCGCCAGTCTCGGGGCCGGAGCCGCATCCGGGCCAAACAGCTCGGAAGCCGCCAGAGTCACCAAGCCGCCGGTAGTGCAGGCCGTCAACCGGCAATCCAAGAAACAAGTCCAGAAGCCATACCAAGTCGGGACCGCTTCCTGGTACGGAGAGTATTTCCAGGGGAGAGCAACGGCCAGCGGAGAACCCTACGACATGCAGGCATTGACTGCCGCCCATCCGACGCTGCCGCTGGGCACGTTTGTCCGGGTGACTAATCTGCGGAATGGCAGGGCTATCGTGGTGAGGATCAATGATCGAGGTCCGGTGGTTGAGGGCCGCATTATTGACGTCTCCTACAACACAGCCCGGATTCTCGGCTTCTCAGGCCGGGGCTTACAGAGGGTCCGACTGGACCTCATGCAACCGACCACCGTGGCCCGCCTGCAAACGGTAGCCAGCCTCAACTAAAACCGATAGACTCGGCAGCGATGGCAGAATCGCGCCCTAGTCTGATTATTGCCCTGGATGTTTCATCGGCCGCGGCCGCCCGAAGAATCGTGGCGGCCGTGGGCGATGCCGGGGTCATGTACAAGGTGGGGATGCAGCTGTACACGGCTGAGGGGCCCGAGGTCGTTCGGGAACTGGTGCAGTCGGGGCGACGCGTGTTTCTCGACCTGAAATATCACGACATTCCCAATACCGTGAGTGCGGCTGTGCAGGAAGCAGCTCAACTCGGGGCGAGCATGCTGACCGTGCATGCGGCGGGGGGAGGGCGAATGCTCCGGGCTGCGGTTGATGCAGCAGGATTGTCGTCGCATGCACCGCTGGTGTTAGGGGTAACGGTTCTGACCAGCCTCGACGATGGCGACCTGAACAAAATGGGCGTGCGCGGCAGTGTGGTAGACCAGGTTCTGCGCCTGGCGGCGCTGGCTCTTTCCAACGGCTGCGGGGGAGTAGTCGCATCCGCCCATGAAGCGGCACCACTGCGGGAGGATCTAGGACAGAACTTTGCCCTGGTGACGCCCGGGGTGCGTCCTGCCGGCAGCGGGCGCGGAGACCAGGTGCGGGTGGTGACTCCGCAAGAGGCGATTGCGGCGGGCGCGACACACATCGTGGTGGGCCGGCCGATCACCGAAGCAGCGGATCCGGCGGCCGAAACGCGAGCGATCCTGGGAGAAATCGGAGGTTAGCGTGTGAACGGCGGTCTAGGTTGCGGATCGCGGGGAGACGAACGTTCCGACACCGAAGTACCGCGCTGGTACCTTGACCCGCCCCACTGCTGGGACTAGAGTCAGACACGAAAGTAAACGCGCGGCGGTTCCCATTCGAGTCGTTCTGACTTGAGGACTCAGCGCGGGGCCAGAATTTCAGACCGCCGGGAAAGACGATTTGGTTTCTGCGTGAGCAAGATCAAGTTTGTTCTGTCCCTGATTACCAGCGAAAACGACTACCAGCGTGAACAGGCGAAGACTGCCGAGAACGTGGCCCGCCGTTTACAGGTGGATTTGGAAATCCTGTACGCCGACAACGACTCGGTAACCCAGAGTTCCCAGTTGCTGGACGCGATTCACAAGCACAAATCAGAATTGAGCGGAATCCTGGTGGAACCCGCTGGGGGAACGGAATTCCCCCAGGTCGGGAAAGCCGCAGTGAGCGCCGGTATCGCATGGGTGCTTCTCAATCGGGATGCAAGTTCGCTGGCGGACTTGCGGCGTAGCTTTTCGGTGCCAGCATTTGCCGTGAGCTCGGATCACGTCGAAGTCGGACATCTGCAGGCGCGGCAACTGTCAGCGATTCTGCCCGGAGGCGGATCGGTGCTTTGCATCCAGGGTCCTGCGGGCAGCATGGCGTCGCAACAAAGGTTGCAGGGCCTGCAAACCGCGAAGGCAACCAACCTGACGCTTAAGATCCTGAAGAGTTCCAATTGGACGGAGGAAGGCGGGTACCACGCGGTGCTGTCCTGGCTGCGGCTTACCACATCGCGGCAGCAGCCCATCCATGCCGTTGCCGGACAGAACGACCTGATCGCGCTGGGAGCACGAAGAGCATTCGAGGAAATGAAAGGCGAGGCCGGCGGCCAGTGGTCCAATTTGCCATTTCTCGGAGTGGACGGGCTGCCCAAGACCGGTCAGGCATGGGTAAGCAAAGGTTCGTTGATGGCCACGATTGTGGTGCCGCCCGTTGCCGGTCCCGCATTGGAGCTGGCTGTCGATGCGCTGGCAAGAAAGGTCCAGCCCGCGGATCTGCACCAAATTCCGGCGCACTCGTTTCCCAACATTGAGTCGTTGCGTCCTGTGCACGCGATGCGTTCCTGACATGTGGCAGAAAAAACGAAAGGCGCGGCTGGGTGGCCGCGCCCATTTCTTTGTCTTGTCCTGACTAATGAACCGCCGCGTCGCTCACAACTTCTCAAAGAATTCGCACGCGGAACACGAAATGTAAATGCCGCCGGGGACACCCCGCTCACGATCCTTCATCCTCTTGACGATGCGGGTCTCTTTCCCGCACTTGGGGCAGTTGGTGGACTTGGAGGTGTCCATGACCTTCTTGCGGTCGGCTGTCTTCGCGATCTTCATGTAATTCTCCTGACAGGAATGTGCCGCCGGCGCGGGCCGGGGTTCTACCTGGTATTTGGGGAGTAACAAGGTCTTGCCGGCGCGCCGGCTGGAATCGCACACGCGAGGAACCGTGCGCTTACTCGCCACAGGAATTCTACACGATACTGTGCTTGGGACGCCAAAGGGCCAGCGAAGCGCGGCCGCTTTACGGATCGGGATTCCTCGCAGTCGGCGCGGGAATCGTGAGACGCCATCTCGTTCTTAGTTGGCAGACGTGGTTCGGGCAGAGCTTTTTGACAGATTATTGACAGGTGACGCTCAGGGCTGCAGCTCATAATCGGTTCGAAGGGGAACGGAGACATGAGGAACCGTCGAATCCTGTGCCTGTCCTTGCTGCTGATTTCTTTCTGGGCCCCCTGCTACGCCCACCACATGGCGGTGGTGGTGAACAAGAATAACAACGTGCAGAATCTTACCTCTGCTCACCTCGCGAGACTCTTCCGCCTGGAGACGAAGAAATGGCCGGACGGGAGTGATGTTGTGCTGGTGCTGCACAAATCATCGCAAGATGAAATGGAAACACTGGCACGACTGAACAAGATGACGGCCGCGGAGATGCGGTCGTTTCTCGCCTCTCACAAAGACGTCGTCCGCCTGGTGGAGACTGACGCAGATGTGATCGATCTTGTGGCGTCGACTTCCGGCGCAGTTGGCTTTGTCTACGAACGTTCCATCAATGAGCGCGTGAGTGTGGTCAAGGTCGATGGGAAGCTGCCGCTCGAGGCGGGATACTTGCCTCACTGAACCGGATCCGGCCGGTGCGATGATGAGTCAGTGGGGTTGTCACTCGTCGTCATAGCGTGACGGGTCAATGCCGAGCTGTTTGAGTTTGGCGAGAAGAGCCTTGGGTGAGAGCCCCGCCCTGGCAGCGGCACCGCGCCTTCCGCCGATTTTGCCGCCGCTCTTTTCCAGAATGTGCAGAAGACGTTCGCGTTCAGCCGAGTCAGACGGCTCTGATGGACTCGGTCGAGGATGGGCCTGCAATTCCGATAAAGGTGCCTGTAAGACCGAACCGCGGGTGAGAATCACCGAGCGTTCCAAGAAGTTTTCGAGTTCCCGCACGTTTCCCGGCCAATCCCACTGCGTCAGCGCGTCAATCGTGGCCTTGGGAATGCTGGCGATGGACTTGTTCATGCGCCGAGCAGATCTGGCAACGGCATACTCCACCAGCAGCGGGATATCGCCGCGACGTTCGCGCAACGGAGGAATGCGAATCGGAAAAACACTGAGACGGTAGTAAAGGTCTCTGCGAAACTGGTGCTGATGGACGGAGACTGGCAAGTCGCGGTTGGTGGCCGCGATCAGGCGGAAATCCACTTTCAAGGTCTGCGTGGCCCCGAGCCTTTCGAACTCGTGGTCCTGAAGGACGCGCAGCAACTTCGGCTGGAGGTCGAGCGGGATCTCTCCGACTTCATCCAGAAACAGCGTCCCGTTGTCCGCCAGTTCGAGGCGTCCAACCTTCTTGGAGACTGCCCCGGTAAAAGCGCCTTTCTCGTGGCCAAAGAGTTCGCTTTCCAGCAGGCCGGAAGGAATGGCGGCGCAATTCGACTTGATGAAAGTGTTCTTGCTGCGCGGGCTGAGACGGTGAATCGCCCGTGCGATCAATTCCTTTCCCGTGCCTGTCTCTCCGAGTAACAAAACCGTAGCATCGGTGCCGGCGACCTTCCTAACCAGTTCCAGCACCTCTTTTAAGGGCTGGCTCTGGCCGATAATTTCTTCAAGCCCCAGTTCGGCGTTGATTTCCCGTTCGAGATAGAGCTTCTCTTCGGCCAGTTTTTCCTTGGCCTGCCGTAACTCTCCCGTGACTTTCCGTAGCTCTTCCACCGTCTGCTCGCGCTCTCTTATTTCCTCAACTAATTTCGTGTTCGCATCCTGGAGCGACTTCTCGGCACGGATTCGTTCCGTCACATCGTGCGCGATGCCGCGTACGATGGGCGATGCGACTCCCTCGGTTCTCAGCGTGTTGTGAAATTCCCAGATGCGGTGCTCGCCCGACCGGGTCTGAACCGCCATGAGGCCGTGCGCCTCGCCGGCAAGCGCAATTTGCTGCAAATAAGCATCGAAAGCAGGGCGGAACTCGGGCACGATTATTTCGCGCATAGGAATCTGCAGGACTTCTTCGACGCTATAGCCGAGAACACGAGCGGGGGCGGGATTCACCGACAGGAGGCGGCCCTGCAGATCGTGCACGCAAAGCAGGTCCTGACTGTGTTCGACGAGATCGCGATACCAGTCTTCATTCTCCTGCAGAGCTCGCTGGATGGGATGTGGCTTCGTGGACGGTTTGTCCACTGGGCCGGGGTCGGACTTCCCAGGGTGCAAATCCATGGCTCACCCCTTCGCGACCGTTTTCAGGCGCGACCATCATCGTCCGCCGCAGCGATCGTCTGATCGAAAACGTCGTAACCAGAATGCGTCGGGCAGTTCCTGAATATCTGGACGAAAATAACTGCCCCTACTATTCGGGCGGAAGTGTATCAAAGTATGGCGCTGATTTACATCCCGCTAAGTCAAGTGGTAACTCCACCTATGACAGCGATGGTGATGGAACAAAAGAGGAGCACTTTACAGAGCGTCGCGACCGGGGGTGTCGGGCGGGGAGCCCAGGTCCATGAACAAGAGGTCGCGCGCTTCTTCGCGGACTGAGCTTAGGGAAACCATGATCTCACGAATGTAGTACACGGTGGCTGCCAGCAAGCAAACGAGCGCCAAGACAAAGACAACGACGGCCACAACGGCAGCGTCCTGCAGGTAAAGGCCGAGGCCCAAGAGCAGGCAGGACGAGATGGTTCCTGCGAGCGAAATCAGGGCCAGCAGGAAACAGCGGCGGATCATCTCGGCACGACGTTCGATGGACTCGATCTGTGAGGTATAGGCATCGGCAATCTCGACGCGGTTGGCTCTGGCGGCGTCGTACTTGGCATGCACGTACTGGCGTAAGCGGCTGACGATTCCCATGAGGCGGACATTGATGGAGAGAATCAGCAGCGAAGTCGCGGAGACGAGCAGCGCGGGCGCGAGGAACGCCTGAAACAGACGGCTGATGTCATTCATGCAGAGTGGTTCCTGAGAGAGTCACAAAGCAGAATACCGCCGTGCGGCGCTGCGACCAAGCCCTATCGCGATGGATACGGACTTCAGTGCGTTACGAAGTCCCGGACCGTTTTCAAAAACATTTCGGGCTGATCCACGAAGGTCATGTGTCCACTGCTGGGAAGAATCACAAGTTTCGAGCCGGAAATCTTCTCGTGCATTTCCTGCGACATCTTGGGGTCGCTTTCGTCGTGATCGCCGACGACGATGAGAGTCGGGAGTTTGATTTGCGAAAGCCGGTCGAGGTATTCGACTTCGGTGAGATTGCCGTCGACAACAAACTCTCCATGGGACCCCCACATTTCGCGGTAGACGTCCCAGGCGGTGCCGGTGTTGGAGGCGAGCGGGTCGTCGTTGGGGTCGGGACGAGCTTGATAGAGATACGGGAAGTATCCTTTGCCCCAGGCCAGCTTGGCATACTCCTCAGGGTAGCGTCCGTGTTCCCACAGCTCGCCTTTGCCGAACAATCCGGCGGCTTCGAGGGCATGCACGCGCTCCAGATCTTTCGGGTCCATTTCGGATTTCATTTTGGCGAGGGCTGCGTTGAGTTCCTTGGTGCTGGGGAAGGTGCTGCCCAGAATCAAATGCGACAGGTTCTTCTGATACTTGAGCGCATAGGCTTGCGCGAGGGCGCCGCCAAAGGAGTGTCCCAGCAGGCTGACCTTGCCGAGATGGAGCGTTTCTCGAACGGCCTCGACATCCTCGACCATGTTGGCGATGGTGTACTGTTTCGCATCTTCAAACTTGGAAGAACGGCCCGAGCCGCGCTCGTCGATGAAGACGAGGCGATTGGTGCGCATCAGGGGGAGCAGGTAGGGAAGGAAATAGTCGTGTGAAGCGCCGGGACCACCGTGCAGGATCATGAGCGTCGGCCCGCGACCGAGAACTTTGTAGTAGATCAGGGCGCCGTGGTTGTCGACGAAGCCCTCGTAGATCGGATATTGGTTCGCAACCGGGACGACTTGGGGATGGGCGAGAACCGATGCGATCGTGATGAGGAGGAGCGCTGGAAGAATTCGCATGGCGGAAATGCTAGCACAGCGAATTGGGAGACTCGGGAGCGGGTTGACCGGGAAAACACAGCAGCGAACAATGGCTGACATGGCGAATGCAATCGGCCCTCTGCTGAAGACAACGGCGTTTACGGTATTCGTGCCAGGGACGGTCGCCGGTTACGTGCCTTGGCGACTGAGGGAAAACGCCGCGGTGGCAGCGACGGGCGTCGAGGAATGGGCAGCGATCGCGATGATCGTGATCGGGGTTGCAATCTATCTCTACACCGCGTTTTGGGGATTTGCGCTGGTTGGAGGCGGAACGCCTGCGCCGATCGCGCCGACCCAAAAACTCGTGGTGGCTGGGCTGCACAGGTTTGTGCGGAATCCCATGTATATCGGCGTCGGGCTCGTCATTGCTGGCCAGGCGTGGTTGTTCCACTCGCGCCACATTGCGATCTATCTGGCAGTCTTCGCAGGGATCGTTGAATTCTTCGTGTTGTTCTACGAAGAGCCGACGCTGCGCAGGCAGTTTGGCGAGGAGTACGAGGAATATCGGCGGCGCGTGCCGCGCTGGAATCCGAAAATCTGGAAGTAGCGATTGCCCGACACGGTCTGGGAACAGATAGCCGGCAGGCAAGAACGCCCGGTTGGTCCCGCTCTGCCTGCCGTTGGTCGGGAATTGCTGCCTTCCGTCGCCAAGTAGATGCTTCCTTCTGTTTCCGCTGGCAGACTCCAGGACAGGAGGTAACACACCATGCGAATCAGAACTGCATTGGTTTTCGCGATCGGTCTTATGTTCTCTGCGGTTTGCGGACTGAGGGTCCAACCCGCGGCTGCACAGTCTTCCGGCACGCAAGTGTGGGAACTACCGCAGGGAGTCGCAGTCAAGGACAAGGGTCTCCGCACCTACCGGTTCACCGTCGACTACAACATGGGGAACAACCGGGGAGAAATCAATCATCGGCAGCGAGTGATTGGGGAATACACACGCGGACTGCCGGGCGGAGACGTGATGTGGAAGAACGTTTCTCAGGCAGACGCTGACGGCGCCACGGCTCCATTCGGCGCAGCGCAGAAGCGCGACTTCATGGAGGGATTTCGCTATCACAACGATCTGGACAGTACGATGGGCCCGGAGTTCTTCAAAGCATTTCCTCCGACGGCAGTGTTTGAGCGTAATCTGGTTTGGGATACGGGCATGTTCGAGATGTTTGGCCAGAACTACTTCGGTCATCTCAAGCTGAACGAGCCCTACCACGCGATTTCCAATTCGGACGAGAATATGCCGGGCGTCGGCACGTTTCACAATCGAGACGTTGTGCTGACGTGGATCGGGCGTTCGCAACAAAGTGGTCAGGACTGCGCGGTAATCCGGTATCAGGCATTTTTTAATCCGGTACAGATCGCCAATGGTGGAATGACATTGAACGGGCGCAGCGACTACTGGGGGGAAATCTGGGTATCGCTGGCGACGAAGCAGATTGAATACGCCACACTGTACGAAGTTGTCGTGGGCGAGATGAAGCTGCCGGGCCAGGACACTCCGCAGATTCTCAATGTGTTCCGCAGCGGCACGTTCGAGCCGATTGGTGCGAAGTAAGGGCGGCGCAATGGATCCGAGGAAAAATCGCTGGGCGTTCTCGCTGATGTGGATCAACCTTGCCGTGGCGGTGGTGGTGCTGATCCAAATCGTGGCAGGCCATATCTCGAGCACCCGGGAACTGCTCTACATCGTGGCCTATTCGCTGGTCTACGCGAATCTGACCGGAGTGCTCGGGGTTCTGATTCTCGGGGCCATCACCAAACGAATGGCTCAGCGCAAGTTTCCGCCGATGCCCTTTGTGGCCGTAGCTATCCTCGCGCTCACTGCTCTAGGCTGCCTGCTGGCACAGACAACGCTGATGGTCATCGGTCTGGTGATTCCGCAGCACTTTTGGCTCGAGTACTTCAATACCCTCAAGATCGCCGTACCCTTGTCCGCTGTGTTCGGCTTGGGAGCTTTGGTTCACGCATCGCTGCAGGAACGCGTGCTTTCCACCGAGGAGAAGCTGCACGAAAAGGAAATCGCTGAGGAGCGGGCAAGGAAACTCGCAACGGAGGCACGGCTGCGTTCGCTGGAGTCACGGATTCATCCGCACTTTCTGTTTAATACGCTGAATTCGATCAGCGCTCTCATCGCAGTGGACCCGACGCGCGCGGAACAGATCGTGGGAAAGCTGGCGGCGTTGTTGCGGGCCTCGCTCGACAACAGCAACCAGCCACTGATCCCGTTAGAGCAGGAACTGGCAATGGTGGAGAGTTACATTGACATCGAGCGAGCGCGCTTTGGCGACAAGCTGCGCGGACTCGTGCAGGTTCCGGCGGAGCTGCAGAGAGCCAAAGTGCCGCCGATGTCGGTGCAGGCCCTGGTGGAAAATGCTGTGAAGTACGGGATTTCTCCGCAGAGCGGAGGGGGCGAGGTCCTGGTCACTGCGTCGGCGGATATCGGCAACCTGCGCGTCGAGGTTCGGGACACAGGCCCAGGGTTCGACTTGACCACGGTTCGTGCGGGCCACGGGTTGGATAACCTGGTGGAGCGGCTCGACGCGCTGTTCGGCACGAAAGCACGCCTAAACGCTTCGCGCCGCGATGGACACTGTGTCGTGGAGATGGTGTTGCCACGGGTATGAAGCTGCGCGCATATCTGGTCGATGACGAACCGCTGGCGCTGGAGCGACTGCGCCGATTGCTGGACAACACCGGGCGTGTGGAAGTGACCGGGAGCACGACTGAGCCAGAACAAGCGGTGGCCGCATTGACCGCCGATCCTCCTGACGTGTGCTTCCTGGATATCCACATGCCGCGGATGAGCGGCTTTGAAATATTGGCGCAGTTGCCCAAACAGCCGATCGTGATTTTCACCACTGCGTATGACCAATACGCGCTTCAAGCGTTTGGCGTGAACTCGGTCGATTATCTTCTGAAGCCGGTGGAGCCCGAATCGCTGGAGCGCGCCCTGACGAAGATTGAACGACTGCGTGATTCGGGGCAGCCGGCAGGGTCCGATCTTCAGGCGGTGTTCAGACAGCTTACGAACTCCCTGCGTGACGCAAAGGCAGAATATCCCGACCGAATCGCTTCGCGACTGGGGGACCGGCTGCGCTTTCTCGATCTGGCTGACGTGACCCATTTTTATGCCGAAGACAAGCTGACCTACGCCGTCTGTGACGGGAAGGCGTACTGCGTGGACTATGCGATGGCGGCGCTCGAGAAAAAGCTCGATCCGAAGAAATTTCTCCGCATTCACCGCGGCACGATCGTGAACGCTGGGTGGATCAGAGAAGTCACTTCCCTTCCCGGAGGCACACTGAACGTTCGCCTCAAGGACAGCAAGGAGACTGACCTTGTCGTCGCGCGTGATCGGGCCAGCGATTTCAAGGCACGGGTGGGATGTTAGTTTCTTGCCCGGCGCTGCCATGCTGGGCTTTCCCTCTTCCCTGCCGCTCTGCTACTTTGAATAGTTTGCTGTCCCGCGTCCGCTGCATTCTGGGGTGAATCACTATGCCAGCTATTAAGTTCCGGGGAGTCGATTTCATCCAGTTCGATTCTTTACTGAACGACGACGAACGTCTCGTTCGTGACACCGCGCGCAAGTTCATCGAAGACAATCTTGTCCCCATTATTGAGGAGTGCAACCGCGCTGGGCGTTTTCCGCGGGAACTGGTGAAGCCGATGGCCGATCTCGGCTTCTTTGGAGCCTCGCTGAACGGCTATGGTTGCGCCGGCATGTCGAACGTCGAGTATGGACTGGTGACGCAGGAACTGGAGCGGGGCGATTCGGGAGTGCGGTCGTTTGTCAGCGTGCAGTCGGCGCTGGTGATGTATCCGATCTATACGTTTGGCTCGGACGAACAAAAGAACAGGTGGCTGCCCGCGATGCAGAAGGGCGAAAAACTGGGCTGCTTCGGTTTGACCGAGCCCGGATTTGGATCGAATCCCGGCGGGATGCGCACGCGGGCTCGCAAGGTGGGCAAAGAATATGTGCTTAACGGCGAGAAGATGTGGATCACGTCCGGGACGATTGCCGACGTGGCCGTGATCTGGGCCAAGGTGGAAGACGAGGACGACAGGATCCGCGGATTTCTCGTGGAGACTGACCGGCCCGGTTTTAAGGCTGATGACATTCACGGCAAGTGGTCGCTGCGGGCTTCGGTGACGTCGGGGCTGTCGCTGCAGGACGTACGCATTCCCGAGTCAAACCTGCTGCCCGGATCTGGCGGATTAAAGTCTCCACTCATGTGTCTGAACCAGGCACGCTATGGAATCGCGTGGGGCGCGGTGGGCGCGGCAATGTCGTGCTATGACTGCGCGCTGCAGTATTCTCTGCTCCGCAAGCAGTTCCGCGACTCGCCGATTGCTTCGCATCAGCTCGTGCAGGAGAAGCTGGCCTGGATGATCAGCGAAATCACCAAGGCGCAATTACTGATCCTGCAGGTGGGCCGCCTGAAAGATGGCGGCAAAGTCGAGCATCAGCACATCTCGATGGCGAAGCGGAACAACGTCTGGATGGCGCTGGAATGCGCGCGGATGTCACGGGACATTCTGGGCGCGAATGGGGTGGCGGACGACTATCCGATCATGCGGCACTTAATGAACCTGGAATCGGTGAAAACGTATGAAGGCACGCACGATATTCACACGCTGATTATCGGGGCCAGCGTTACGGGGGTGGATGCGTTCTGAGAGTGCCGCATTTTGGCGCATCTGAACGCCGGACTCAGCTAGCATTTCCCTATCACCGGTGCCGAGCGCTTTGGGTTACGGTTTTCCCAACGTCTTCGGAATCACAAATTACTTCCCCATCACTTGGCTGCGTTCTTCGCCAGCGCTTCCCTCAACAACATCTTGATATACGTCTGGTAGCCTGGGCCTTTTTGGGCTGCCAGTCGGCGCGCGGTTTCCTGCTTTCGCGCCCCACAGAATGGGTCAAGAGAACAGTCACCGGTACAACTCTGCCAGCATCTCGTACGCCCGACGCAGATGCGGGATTACGATGCTTCCGCCGACGATCAGTGCCACGTTGATCGCTTCTTCCTGCTCGCCGCGGGTCACACCCAACCGGTACGACTGGATGATGTGGTAGTTGATGCAGTCATCGCACCGCAGGCAGGCGGAGGCTACCAGTCCCATCAGTTCTTTGAATTTCGCCGGGATCGCGCCTTCGAGGTAGGTGTTGTGGTCGAGGTTGTAGAAACGTTTGACGAGAAAGTTATCCGCTTTGTCAACGGTCTCGTTCAGGCGGGTGCGCGTATCGAGAAATCGGCGGGCGAGTTCGCTTTTCTCGGCTGCCTGTTTGTCGGTATAGATGTAGGTCGGCTCTTTGCGGTCGGTCATGCTCAGAGAGTAGTGCAGAGCCGGGTACACGGACAAATTCGATTTGTGCTTCGGTTCGCTACCTTACGGGGACCGGACGAACTGGCGAACAATTTCCCCCGCGAAGGGCAGCGTTTGCGATGCCAGCAACACAAGTTTCTGGCGGAGGCAAGATTTCGGGAGGAAGGGGAGCGGGTGCGCTGTCATTATGGAGTTGTGCCGTCGATACTGGCGCCGTGTCACGAGTACGACGAACGATTTCCTCGAGCATCTTCTTCTGCCGGTCCGGCCCCAGCAGATGCTGAACGGCGAGCCGCATGGTCGAGACGGCGAATTTTCCTTCGTTCCAGCGCTCGAGGTATATCGTTCCGTTCCCGAGCGAATCGTCGATCGTGAAACGTTCCTGCGGCTGTCCCAGGACGAGTCGCACGCGCAATTTGTTTTCGAGAGTTCCCGGGCTGTGAAATTCTGACTCCATCACGCGGTTGATGTTGAGGAATAGAGCCTGAGCCTGCGGCTCAGGGATATCCAGTTTCTTTGGGTTTTCGATGGTCAACTGAGCTCGCACCCACGAACTCGCCAGAACCAGAAGCACAGTCGTGCGCGGCCACGCCAACATAAAACACTCCTGTTGCACGATATTCAGCCCGGGGGTCGGCTCTGCACGGACAGCGTTGCGCCATAGGACGAGGGTGCAGAAAAAAAGGAAGCAGACCGGAGTACGGCTGAAAAAATATTGTCTGACGCAACATCGGTGGGTGGTTTCGTGAGTTCAGGATCAGGCGATTCGCCATCGCACCCGTGGCGAAACGGTGACAACAGAGACACCCGCACAGCTCGATGTCCTTCCGCTGCCTGTCAGGTTGGTTTATAGTCTCAGCCGCAGTTTGAGCCCATCGCTGCGAGATGCAGCTTTCAGGATCTCGGAGGGCATTGATGCCAACGCACGCCAAAAGCTTTGGGGAAAACATCGAGAGCGATCTGGCGCTCGAATTCCTGCGCGTGGTGGAGAAGGCGGCGATTGCTTCCGCGCGCACCATGGGACAGGGCGATCGCCCGCTGAGCGATAAGGTCGCCACCGAGACCATGCGTCAGGTCATGGACACGATTCCGATGCGGGGGACGATCGTGATCGGTGAAGGCGAGCGCGATGAAGCGCCCATGCTGTATATCGGCGAGCAGGTGGGCGGGACGTTTCCCGACGGGCGGGAAGTGCCGAGCGTAGACATCGCTGTGGATCCCCTGGAGGGAACGAACTTGTGCGCCACGGGCGCACCGGGCTCAATCACGGTGCTGGCGGCGTCAGAAAAAGGCGGGCTTCTGCACGCACCGGACTGTTATATGGAAAAAATCGTCGTCGGGCCGTCGTGCAAGAACGCGGTGGAACTGGACGCTCCCGTCGCCGACAACCTGAAAAACATTGCGCGTAGAATGCACCGTGGTGTGGACGACCTGGTCGTTATCGTGCTGGACCGCCCCCGGCACGAGAAGCTGATCAATGACATCAGGAAAGCAGGTGCACGGATCAAGCTGATCGGGGACGGCGATCTGTCCGCGGGCATTGCGGCCGCGGTTATCGGAACAGGCGTGCACGCGGTCATGGGTTCGGGCGGAGCGCCCGAGGGCGTGATCACGGCCGCCGCCATCCGTTGCCTGAACGGGTACATGCTGGGACGGCTGGTCATCAACAAGCCGGAACTGGAAGAACGCATCGCCAAGATGGGAATCAAGGACAAGAACCGGATCTACGAAGCCCAGGATCTGGCTCCGGGTAAGCAACTGGTCTTTGCCGCCACAGGCGTCACAGAAGGCGCGTTGCTGAAGGGTGTACGCTTCTTCGGTGAAGGTGAGCGGACGTCGTCCGTCATTCTGACCCTGAAGACGGGCAAGGTTCGGTTCATTGAAAGCATTCACCTGGACAAGGGTCCGGATGTGAAGGTGCGCTTTGCTTAGGCAGTACATTGGCCACCGGGTACCAGGCGGTACCAGGGTGCTGATAATGTGTCTAGCTCTATGATTTTAGGGAACTTCCTGTCATACATAGACGTATCCGTCTTGTACTGTTAAACGGCCCCGATCTGGCCGTTGCAGAACACAAGTTCACAGAATTTCGGGGGAGTTCCGGGGAGTGCGGGTTGGAAGAAACCCAGGTCGTCGGATTACTGGTCCGTCGCTGTATTGCTGGCGACGCCTCGGCGTGGGAGGAGATCGTCCAACGGTACCATCGCCGTATCTATAACATTTGCTATAGGTTTGCGGGAGCTTCCGACGATGCTCAGGATCTTGCCCAGGAGGTGTTCATCAAGATGTACCGAACTTTGAACACTTACGATGTGAGCAAGGGCGCCTTCATGACTTGGGTAACCACCATCACCCGCAACCTTCTGGTAGACCATTTCCGCAAGACCAAGCAGGACCGGATGACGGATTCACTGGATTCGGCCCCTTCCGAGCACGAGGACGCCATGCCGCTGGGGCTGCAGATTGCCGATCCGTCGCGGCCTCCGGACGCCAGCGTCCAGAGCCGGGAGACCCGGGAGGCTGTCCATCAGGCCCTGCAGAGGCTGTCCCCGGAACTGCGGGAGGCCGTGATCTTGAGGGATTTGCAAGACATGGATTACAAGGAAATCGCCGGGGCGCTGAAGGTCCCGGAAGGGACCGTAAAGTCAAGAATTAACCGGGGGCGTGCGGAACTTGCGCGCCTACTACAACGTACATATAGGCAGGTGATGTGAATGCCAGGTGAAAGCAAACACGGGATCGAGTGCAGCCAGTTCGAGGCCCTGCTAAGCGAGGCTCTAGACGGCCAATTGAGCGGCGCACGCAAGGAGACCTTCGAGGCCCATAGCCGGGTGTGCGCGGTCTGCGGGCCGCTACTGGCCGATGCAGTCGCCGGCCAGCAATGGCTGAAGACGCTGGAAGAGATCGAACCGCCGGCGCACCTGGTACACAACATACTGGCGGCGACGACTGGAATCTCAAGCGCCCGGCTGCACACCCTTGCCGGACAGCCTGGAAAAACTCCCCTGGGCGAGCGGATGCGGGAATGGTGGGACTCGATTGCTACACCCACATTTGCCTTCGTACGCCAGCCGCGTTTTGCGATGTCGTTCGGGATGATCTTCTTCTCGTTCTCGCTGATTTTGAGCGCGGCAGGGGTGAGGCCGTCCGATGTCGCAAAGGTTGACCTGCGACCCTCGAGTTTGAAGCAGAAGTACTACCTCACGCAGGGCCGGGTGGTGAAGTTTTACGAGAATATCCGGTTCGTTTACGAAATTGAATCGCGGGTACGGGAATTCAAACGGGCTACAAGGCCAGCGGAGCCGGGCCCCGAGAAACCATCGCAAGAACGCAAGAACAACAACAACACGAGTGGACAGCCAGACGAAAAACAGGAGCGTAACTATTCCCGTGAAGAGAACCAGCCGGTGTTAGCCGGATTGCCGGAAGTGCCACCTGCCGTGACGGTGACCACGAACAGGAGGTTTGTATGAACTGCGCCAATCATGCTGATGCGTCAGCAGTGGCCTATTGCCGCACATGCGGAAAAGCACTGTGCGCGAACTGCACACGTCCAGTCAAAGGCGTGATTTATTGTGAGGATTGCCTGGGAGCCAAGATGGAAGGCAAGACGCCTCCAGCGGCTGCGTTTGTGCCGGGAGCGCCTGCCGGAACGGTGGGATATCCCCCTGCGGTGGCGGTCAGTTCGGGGCCCAACCCTGCGTTGGCGGGAATCCTTGCAGGATTCTTCCCGTTTGGCGTGGGCGCCGTTTACACGGGGCAGTACGCCAAGGGATTGGCTCATCTCGTGGTCTTTGGACTGCTCGTCGCCGGCGCCAGTGCCAGTGATAACAGTGAAATTCTGGGTGTTGTTTGCGGGCTGGGGATCGCGTTTTTCTACGTATACCAAATCATCGACAGCGTGCGCTCCGCACGCGCACTGCAAGTCGGTCAGGCGCCTCCGGATCCCTTCGGGCTGGCGCAGACCTTCACTACTGGCGACCGGATCGACGCGAAACGGATTCCCGCCGGTGCCGTGATCTTGATTTTGGTCGGAGTCCTGTTCCTGCTGCACACGCTGGGCCTGGGTGAGTTTGGAATAAGCCGCTTCTGGCCGATCGTTCTGATCGTCCTGGGTGGATGGATGTTCGCGCGCAACTTCGGACTGCTGGGCGACGACAATTCGGCGACATTGGATCCGCGCTATCGATCACGGCGCCTGATGGGGCCCTCGCTCATCACTGCAATCGGCATTCTGTTCTTGCTGTCGGAATTGCGGGTGGCAAGTTTTGGCCGCACTTGGCCGATCATCCTGCTCGTCATCGGAGCGGTCAAACTGCTGCAGAGCTCGGCCCTGGGAATCGACTCGGGTAACCCCCCAGATCCGGGAGTCGGTCCGACATCCGGTGGAGGCACGACGGTTCCACCGAACCCTCCGAGCGAGGTGAGCCATGGCTAGTCCGGTGATGACGCCGCCGGTACGTCCGCCCCGGTCGATCGCCGGGCCGGTTGTTCTGATTCTCATCGGCGTAGTGTTCCTGCTGCTGACGCTGGGGGTGCTCGACCGGTACTCGTTTGGGTTACTCTTTGCCCGCTACTGGCCGGCTCTGCTTATCGTGTGGGGCATCATCAAGCTGCTCGAACACGAACAGGCGAAGCGGGCGGGATACCCATCGCGCGGCATCGGCGCCGGCGGTGTATTTCTGGTTCTGTTCATCATCTGCATCGGTTTGAGTGCGACGCAGTTTGTGCGCGTCTGGCCGAACATCCGGGACAATATCCACATCGGCGACGACAAGGACTTTGAAGATCTGTTTGGCGGGCAGACCTTCAACTACAGCGACGAACTCAGCAAGGAATTCCCCACCGGCGGTACGCTGCGCATCACGGATGATCGAGGCAACATCACGGTTAACGCCTCCGACGATACGCACATGCTCAAGGTGTCGGTTCGCAAACGGGTACGGGCGGAACGGCAGGCAGATGCAGACAGCTACAACGCCAAGACGAAGCCCGACATTACGATCAACGACAAGATCGTGACTCTGGACGCCAACACCCAGGGGGCAGGAGACAAGGGCGTCGCGACCGACATGGATATCTACGTACCGCGCAATGCCGAAATCGTGCTTACGGGCAAGCACGGCGACGTCAATATCACCGGCATCAACGGCAACATCTCGGTTAATCACGAACACGGCGAGGTCGACGTCAGTGATCAGACGGGTAATGTCACGGTCGACCTGGCGCGCAGTTCGGCGCGCCTGCAGCACGTGAAGGGCGATGTGACCATTCAGGGCCACGCCAATGAGGTTTCGGTCGAGGATGTGGATGGAGCCGTCCACCTGAACGGCGAATTTTATGAGAGCGTGCGACTGGTGCGCGTGACGAAGACGGTGAGCTTCCGGTCCTCGCGCACCGAGATGGAGTTCTCGCGGCTGGATGGCCGGCTCGATCTCGATTCCGGGGACTTGCGCGCTGACTCGCTCGCCGGTCCCATGCGGTTGACCACCCGCTCGAAGGACATCACTCTCGACGGACTCTCCGGCGATTTGCGGCTGGAGGACGCTAACGGTACGGTTGAAGTTGGATTGCACAAGCCCGGCAATATTCAGATCGAGAATCGAAAAGGCGATGTGCAGGTCACAATCCCGCCGAATACCGCGCTGAAGGTTGAAGCACATGCCCGCAGCGGGGAAATTTCGAGCGACTTCGACGAACTCCAGGTCAATAGCGGAGAGAATCAGTCAAGCGCTACCGGGTCGATCGGGAACAACGGACCACGGCTGGTGATCAACAACGAGCATGGCACGATCGAAATCCGCAAAGGCACGGTGGCCGTGGCGACTCCGCCACCGCCTCCAGGCAAACCGAGCAAAGCTCTGCCTGTGCCCAAAGCGCCGCCGGTAGAGAGCGAGAACTAACGTCGAGACGCGGCTTGCCGCGTCTCTGCTGCCACATTCCGCGCGCTTGGCAACTGCAGCACGCCCAGACTCACCATTTCACCAGACTACTGCGAGACTTGACGGGGCCAGCTGAGACGAGGCAAAGCCCGTCTCTGCACTGAGAGACTATCGCCCGCGAACTTTTTGACATTGTGGGTCGGGACCTGAAACCTGTCAGCTGTCAACCATGACCTGCCGCCAGAAGCTACGAGCTTCCGCATGTTAGATTCGAATCATGGGCTATGCTCTGCAGAGACGCGGGCTGCGATTCGTGTTTGCGGCCAACGTGATCTCCATGCTTGGCAGCGGGATGAACTCCGCCGCAGTGGCGTGGACCGTCTTGCAGAAAACGCACTCGGAAATGGCGCTGGGCACGTTCGCCGTGCTGCAGACGCTGCCCGCCATGCTGATGCTGCCGTTTACCGGCGTCATCATTGATCGCGAAGACCGGCGGCGGCTAGTGATGATGCTGGATGTGGCCCGAGCTGTCATCATCCTCGTGGTGACCGTGCTGGCGTTCCGTAACCGCGTCCAGATATGGCAGCTTTACGTGATGAACACGCTAGTGGCGGCGGGCTTCTGGATGTTTTGGCCGACCATCACTGCATTGATTCAGGAACTCACTCCGGAAGGCGAGTTTGTGAAGTCGAACACGATTCTGCTCGCCGGAGTGCAGGGCGGGTGGATGATCGCCGGCGCGATCGTGGGATTCGTCTACGAGCACATCGGACTGGGTGGCGTGTTGCTGATCGACGTCAGCACCTACGTCGTATCGTTCCTCTGCTACTTCGCGGTGCGGCAGGGACGCGTGGTGCCGCGTGCCGCCGAACTGCGGCACGATCTGGAGGCGGCGGAGACGGCTTTGGAACGCTTTCTGCGCGAGATGGGAGAGGGGCTGTCCTTTCTGCGCGGCCATCGTGGCGTGATCTTCCTGGGGACGAGTTGGGCGCTGTTTCTCGGTGCCATGATGACGGGAGTGGTGGTAACTCCGCCGCTCAGCGACCGCGTGTTTCACGCCGGCGCGCAAGGGTACGGGTGGCTCAACGGGGGATGGGGCGTCGGGGCTTTCCTCAGCGCGCTGTACGCGCCGATGCTGATCGCCCGGTTGGGATCGCGGGGTTCGATCGCGATTTCCATGGGACTGCTGACGGTTTGCATGGCGCTGTCGCCGTTTTCGCCGTGGCTGGCCGCCGCCGTAGCGCTCTATGGGTTCATGGGATCGGCGCGCGGCGTGAGTGGGGTCGCCATGAATACCAGCCTGATGGAACAGGTACCGTCGCATTTCATGGGACGGGTGCAGAACACGTTCTACTTCTTTGGGACGATGCTGCAAATCGTGCTGGGGCTGACGGTCGGCTGGATCGCGTCGCGGATCAGCCTGGCGGCCGGTTTCGCGGTGATCGCCATCGTGTATGCCCTCGCCTTTGGCAGCGCTTGCTGGCCCATGAAAACGGCCCAGACGGCAGTCTCAGCCGCGGATTGAGGCGGTAACAGTTTCCTATCGAGAATTCGGGCTGGTATTCTTTAGCTTTTCGCCGAGGAGTTCCAATACATGTTTGAAGACCTGAAGGGCCGGAATGCGGTCGTCTTCGGAGTGGCCAACAAGCGTTCGATCGCGTGGGCGATCGCGCAGGGCTTGCATGCGGCCGGCGCGAATCTGGCCATCACGTATCAGAACGAACGTCTGGAACAGGAAGCCAGGGACTTGATCCAGTCGTTGCCGGGCGCGGAAGGATACATGTGCGATGTGTCGAAAGATGAAGAAGTCACACAACTTTTTGAGAAGCTAAAACAGCGCTATGGCAAGCTGCATGCGCTGGTGCATAGCGTGGCTTTTGCTCCGGCGGACGAACTGAAGGGTGACTTCGTCAACACGACGCGCGAGGGGTTCCGGGTCGCACACGATGTGAGCGTGTACTCGCTGATTGCCGTCGCACGAGGCGCGGCGCCGCTGATGGAAGACGGCGGCAGCATTATCACAATGACGTACTACGGCGCCGAGAAGGTGGTACCGAACTACAACGTAATGGGAGTGGCGAAAGCGGCGCTGGAATGCACGGTTCGGTATTTAGCGCACGATCTGGGCAAGAAGAATATCCGCGTAAACGCGATTTCGGCGGGACCCATCAAGACTCTAGCGTCGCGCGGTATTTCTGGACTGAGCGACATGCTGAAGTCACACGCGGAGCGCGCGCCGTTGCAGCGCAATGTGGATGTCAATGAGGTCGGGAGCACGGGAGTGTTTCTGGCGTCGGATGCCGGGTCCGGTATCACGGGCGAGACCATCTATGTAGATTGCGGGTACAACATTATGGGATTCTGAGGCCTGCCGCTCCCCAATCACAACGACGAATTGGTCATGTGCAAGGCCGAGCCGATTTCAAGTCAGGTACCAGGCTTCGGCAAAAAAATCTCGGATCGAACGCTGCTGGATGCCCTCCTGAACACGGAGTTCATCATTCAGGTAGTGATAGGCAATCGCATCGGTCGAGCGATCGAAGTGATCAATGCGGACGCGGTTGCCGTCGCGATCGGCGCAGATCAAGCCGACTTTGAGATCTTCGGCAACGACTTTGCGCAGAGTTCCGGGAGTTCGTGCTGACATCAGAGTTATTGGATGCGGAAACTGGACCAAGAGGTCCAAAGTGCAGCGCAGGAACACTTGACCGGAGTTGGTGCACACCGGAAAATGAATGCCATGCGGAAGCGTGTTGCGTTGGCTTTGTTTGCGGCGACTATCCTATTCTCCGTAGTTCGTGAATGGAGCGCGCCTGCAGCCTGTCCGCGGCTGCCCGTGCAGTCCAGTTCGCGCTAGATCAGACTCCGTCCCATGCAAGATGTGAACCGTTGCGCTTTTGGCGCTTCCGGAATAGGCTCAAGTGCGATTTCAAAACACGTTGAGCCAACAGCCCCGATCGAGAGGGACAGGTCATGAACATGCGTCGACAGTGGCATCATGCCCTCGTCAGGACAGCGTTGCTGGCGACCGCTGCGTTTGCTCCCGGTCAGCAGCCAGAGACGCCAGCCTGGCCGGCACCGCAGGAAGGAGATTTTGTCGTTCATGACTTCCATTTTCAATCGGGCGAAACACTGCCCGACGTGCGGATGCACTACACGACGCTCGGCAAGGCGGCGAAAGACGCGTCGGGCCGTACGACGAATGCGGTTCTGATACTGCACGGCACCGGAGGCAGTGGACATCAATTTCTACGATCGATATTTGCGGGCGTTTTGTTCGGACCGGGGCAACTGCTGGACGCGACCAAGTACTTCATCATCCTCCCGGACAACATCGGGCACGGAAAATCGAGCAAGCCCAGCGACGGATTGCATGCGCATTTCCCGCAGTACGACTACTCCGACATGGTGGGGTTGCAGCACGAACTGGTAGAAAAAGGCCTGGGTGTGAATCACCTGCGGCTGGTGATGGGGACGTCCATGGGATGCATGCATTCGTGGATGTGGGGCGAAGCGTATCCGGATGCGATGGACGCGCTGATGCCGCTCGCCTGCCTTCCGGTGGAGATTGCCGGCCGCAACCGCCTTTGGCGCAAGATGGTGATTGATGGCATTCGTCAGGACCCGGACTGGAAGGACGGCGATTACAGCAGCCAGCCTCGAGCTGGGCTGCAGGTGGGCGCGGACTTCCTGATCATCGCAGGCAGCGCTCCGCTGCACCTGCAGGCTGACTTGCCAACGCGCGATGCGGCGGACAAATATCTGGATGACACGATGAAACGAATTGCGGCGGGCCTCGATGCCAATGACCTTTTGTATGCCGTCAGCGCTTCCAGAGATTACAACCCTGCACCAAAACTCGATACGATCCGGGTGCCGGTGATGTTCGTCAACTCAGCCGATGACTTTATCAATCCGCCGGACCTGGGGGTCGCTCCCAGCGAGATCAAGAAAGTGAAACATGGGAAGTTTATATTGCTGCCGGCATCCGAGCAGACGCACGGCCACGGCACCCACACCTGGGCCGCCGTCTGGCAGCAGTATTTGAAAGAACTGCTCGATCAATCACAACACTGATTGCGGAGGTGAACCGTCCGCGACCCGAATCCGGCGGTCGCACTCTCCGGTTCGTTGAAGGGTGATCTCTATGTCGCGCTCCCGATCGAAGCGCGGGAATTTGTCTCCCCACTCGATCAGGAGAATATTTCCCGGGCCTGTCAGGTCATCAATACCGAGCGTCTCCAGTTCGCGCTGCGTGTCCACGCGGTAGAGATCGATGTGATAGAGCGTGACAGCAGGTCCGCGATACTCGTGCACGAGGGTGAAGGTCGGGCTGGTGACGTCGTCCGCTCGTGCGGCGTGGAAGCCTTCGGCGATTCCCTTGACCAGGGTGGTCTTGCCGGCACCGAGATCACCACGCAGCAAAATCAGCAGGGGAGGATGCAGATCGTCGGCAAGCGCGCGTCCGAAGGCAATCGTTTCGTCAGGCGAGTGGGTAGTGGCGTGACGCATCATGCGGGCGAGTCCAGTATAGCGACACACGCGCAGCGCCCGCGGTACAAGGGGTAGAGACGCGGCCACCGCGTCTCTACTGAAGATCAGAGGCCCGGCGGCGTTTTGAGCTGATCCGAGACCGGGTCCAGAAAGCTGCGATCCAGCGCCGTGTCGAGGGCCATGCGCAGCTTGCGATGGTCTTCGTCGCCCAAGGCAACGAAGCGAAACGGTTGCAGACAGGCGGCCTGAAACTTCCGCACGGGCTGCAGCATTTCCGCCATACCATGGATGGCACCGGACCGAGTGTGGAAGGCAATTTCAACGAAATCGCCCACCGACAATTCGACCGGCAACTGCAGCATGCCGCCGGTAATGGAAATGGATTGAAGTTTTGCGCGCGCCCGCTGGCCGCCTTCGGCCCGGATGGCCGCAGCCACCGATCCGTTCAGCTGCACCCGGGGCGAACGCCGGGTAGAGTTGGTTTGGGGGAAATGGGTCATAGCCGGTCAAACTATGCCATCTTCAGCATGAATCCGGCAGATTACCAAAGCGCCTGTCCGCGAGCGTAAACCCCTCGCCAAGCACGACTTGAGCGCTCGGCTCTTCCCAAGTCTGCGATAATGACAGGGGTAACTTTTTGAAGCGGCCGCCCGGCGGTACCTTCGTGCGGTTGCCTGTTGAAACGACGAATCTTGTGGGAATGTAGGCCTCGGGAGACGCACATGGGAAAAGGGTCCGTGTTGGGCACGACATTAGTGGCGGTCTGTGTTCTGTCAGCGCTGTTGACGGGCTGCTCCCGGGACCCGAATGTGCGCAAGCAGAAGTATTTCGAAAGCGGGGAGAGCTACTTCCAGAAAGGCAAGTACCAGGAAGCAGCCATTCAGTTTCAAAATGCCATCCAGGTGGATTCGCGTTTCGCGGAGGCACACTATCAGCTTGCTTTGACCGAGATGAAGCTGCAGCAGTGGCCGGACGCTTTTCAACAGTTGTTGCGCACGGTGGAGATCAAACCCGACCACTACGACGCGCACCTCGATATTACGAACCTGTTGCTGGCCACGCGTCCGCCGCAACTGCAGGAAGCCAAAGAACATCTGGACTTGCTGCTGCAGAAACAGCCGAACAACGTCCAGGTTCATATTGCGATGGCCAACTACAACGCCGCGAGCAATGATCTCGGCGCGGCGATTGCTTCCATGCAAAAAGCGCTGCAACTGGATCCCAATCGGGCGGAGTCTTATTTGAACATGGCCTTGCTGCAGGTCCGCGCGCAACAGTTTGACGGCGCCGAGGCCAGCTATCGCAAAGCGGTTGAACTCAATCCCAAGTCGACGAACGCACAGATCTCGCTGGGAAACTACTACCAGCTTCGCGGACGGTTCCCCGAGGCGGAGCAACAGTTCCGGAAGGCGATCGCGGTATCGCCAACCGATCCGGAGCCGCGCGGATCGCTGGCCCGCCTGTATCTGGCCGAGAACAAGCCTGACCAAGCCGAGGCGTTTCTCAAGCAAGCCAAGAACGACTTCCCAGACAACTCCATCGGATATCGGATGCTGGGCGACTTCTACTTCGCGAACAACAAACTTGACCAGGCAACGGCAGAATACGAAACGCTATATCGGGATCATCCGAAAGACCCCACGGTTAAGAAGAACTTTATTCAGCTCTTGATCCTGAAGGATCGGCTTGACGATGCTCGCACCCTGAACGATCAGGTTCTCAAAGCGACGCCCGAGGATGTTGATGCGCAGATCTACAAAGGGCAGATTGAGATTCGTGGTGGCAAGGCAAGCGCTGCGATCAATACTCTTCAGGGAGTGTTGAAGAACGAGCCCGCGAATGCCGTGGCACACTACCAACTCGGGCTGGCCTTTGACCAGACCGGCAACGTCAGCCAGGCGGAAGCGGAATGGCGCGAGGCCGTGCGGCTTCGGCCCGATCTGTCCGATGCCCATCGGGCGCTGGCCGGTGCGGGGATACGCCGCGGCGACGCCACGGCGTTGGCGCAAGAAGCCGACCAGATCATGCTGCTCGAGCCGAACTCGCCGGACGGATACCTACTGCGAGCTGTGGCAGAAATCGATCGCAAACAATACACAGCGGCAGAGGATTACATCAATCGTTCGATCGCCAAGTCGCCGGTCAACGCACCTGCCTATGTGCAGTTGGGGAACCTGCGGGTGGCACAAAACAGGATTGCCGACGCGCAAACAGCGTATCAGCAGGCACTTGATCAGGATCCGAACTCGACCGATGCGTTGGGAGGCGTGCTGAATGCGTATCTGATCCAAAAGCAACCTGACAAAGCTCTGGCCGTAGCCAGAGCCCAGCTTGCCAAATTCCCAAAGAACGTCGGATTCCACATCATCGTAGGCCGCCTCTTGTTCGAGCAGAAGAAGGATGCGGCCGGAGCGGAGTCGGAATTCCTGCAGGCGGTTGACCTGGACAAGAACAACGCCGAGGCCCTGCTCAGTTTGGGAATGGTGCAAAACTCGCAGGGCAAGGCGGACCAGGCGCTGCAAACCTATCTTAGCGGTGCCGCAAAGAATCCCAAGGAGGTGGCGTTTTACCTGCTTGCGGGTGGCATCTACGAGAGCAGACAAGATTGGGACCATGCCAAGCAGCTCTATCAGAAAGTACTGGAGGTGCAGCCTGACAATCCTGTGGCGTCGAACAATCTTGCCTATGTCATGTTGCAACAGGGCGGGAATGTGGACGTTGCCTTGGCGATGGCTCAAACCGCCCGTCGGCAATTGCCCGACAATGCCAGTTCCGCCGACACCCTGGGCTGGGCTTACTATCACAAAGGCGTTTACAACTCGGCGATCGATCTGTTCAAGCAGGCCGTAAAGAAGGAACCCGATAACGCTACTTACAACTATCATCTTGGCATGGCCTACGCGAAGAACGGCCAGGCCGCACCGGCGCGCCAGCAACTGGACCGCCTGCAAAGGATCAAGCCAGGCGCCGCGGAGATTGAGGAACTGAGGCGTGCGGTGGAACAGATGAAGAGCTAGCGGTAGTCAAATCCAGCGGAGTTTCTCAAGCCGCCAGTTCGATTCCGAATCGCTGGATCAGAATCGCTTTCGACTCTCGATCGTTCAGGAGACGCTCTTCCCGCTTCCCGTCACGCGTCTCAATCAGTTTGTCGCCCGTGAGCGTAAGGCGACCCTCCCGCATCGCCAGAGAGCAGATTCTCTGGCGCGTGAAATGGGAGTCTGGCGAAGTCTGATGGTAATGACACATCGCCGCGAACTCTGAGAGCCGGCGCGGTTGCAGCGTAAATGAATACTGTTCTTTCCACGTTCCCTCGGAATGCGCCGCGTAGCCGTAACGGCCGTCACGGACCGTGATGCGATAACGACGTCCCGATTGCTCCTGTTCAAGGCCTGGCTCAAGCCGCAATGGTTCGACGAAGGAATCGCCGAATCCAACGTCCACCAGCCAAGGATGTTCGAGATCAACCCGCAAGGCCAAGTGGGCAAAGTCGGGCCCTTCGCTACCGTCGGCATTGCAGACGCGGGCGGACAGCAGTGTTACCTGGAAACCCAACTCGCGGAGGAGGGCGGCAAAAGCTCCGTTCAGTTCGTAACAGAAACCACCGCGGTGTTCGTCGACGACCTTATGCACGAAACGATCTTCATCGCAGACGATCGTTTTCCCCAGGCCAATGTCGAGGTTCTCGAAGGGGACGGTGAACATGTGGGCGCGGTGGAGGGAGCGCAGCGTTTCGAGAGTGACGGTTCGAGCACCCTGGTATGCGATGCGGTCGAGGTAGGCGTTTACGTCCAAGGCTCGACCTAGACCGGCAGTTCTTCCTGCAGCCATCCGCCGGCGTTCTCGAGTTTCGGCTCTCCACTCAGGTCGAGCACCAGCTTTTCCAGGATCAGCCGCTTCCCAGGCGGGTTCGAGCGTAGGGCCAGATCTGCTTTGGCGACGAGGCGGATGGCGCGGGTCAGTTCGCGCTTCGACTTGTAGCGGCGAGCCTGGCGGATGATGTCGTCGGCAGCAAACGGTGGGACGCGGAAGCCTTGCCAAAGCGCCGCCCAGAGCATGCGCTGATCGCGCACGTTGCGCTCGAGGATCACGAGCATTTGGCGGAATGTCTTCGCCAGCATGTAGAGATGGCCGATGGCGGCTTCTTCACCTTCACCGGCTGAAAGGAGCGCGTCCAGGACTTCGAGGGCGCGCACGCGGTCTTTCGAGGAGATGGCGTCGGTCAGTTCATAGAGAGAGCGCTGCTTGGCGGCCAGCACCATGGTCTCGACGTCGCCGAGAGCGATTCGCTTCTTCTCGCCAACATAGAGAATCAGCTTCTCGAGTTCGTTAGAAACCATCATCATGTCGCCACCAAGCGCGTCGACGAGTTCGCGGGCGCCGTCGGCATCCATCTTGATGCCGCGCGAGGAGCAGTATTCGCCAATCCAGCGGACAGCCTCGCCCTCCTCCACACGGGCCAGTTCAACAATGCCGCAGAACGGGCCGAGGTCCTCTCGAATCTTCTGGTAGCGGTCTTTGTCGGTCATCTCCAGGCGGCGGGCGTCAGCCGGGATGCTGATGTGGTCGGCGACGAAGATCAGGAGGGCATCGGGATTGGGATTCTTGCAGTAATCCTCGATCGCGGCAATCTTGTCGTCGTTGGACCCACGGCCGAAAAGAGTCTTAACGCCGCGCACGAAGAACACCTGGAACGGAGCCATCAGCGAAGGCGTACGGGCGCGGTCGAGGACCTCCATCAGCGAAGTTTCGCTGAGGTCAAATTCGAAGACGCTGAACTCACGGGCATCGGGCGCAACCAGGTGCTCAAGGACGGCGTCGCGGCAGCGCTTGCGGAAGAAGGCTTCGTCGCCCACGAATACGTATGCCGGCTTCAGCTTGCGCGACTCGAGTTCGGTGAGAAAGCGATCCGATTGGGCAAAGCCGCGCATCAGTAGCCCTCCAGAATGTTGGCGACGAGCGTTCGGGCGAAATCCCGCGACAGACGGTCAACGGCGGGGGAATCTTCTTCAAAGAAGCTCGACAGATCGCGCGACAGCTCATACTGCTCGTGGAACAGATAGGAAGGATTCTGGAACAACACCTTGCCGTCGCGATCGGTCAGCGTCACTTGCATGCTGACGGTAACCAGCATGCTGGCGGCGCGGCCGGTCTTCGAGTCGTACGCCAGTGGGCTGGCGGTGGCCGAGACGACGGTTCCCTTCAGGACGGCGTCGGCCTCCGGACGCGGCTCGTGGATGATGTGAAACTGAGTGCGGGTATTGAACTCGCGGACAACGGCAGTGGTGAGCAGTTGTTCGATGCGAAACGACTGGCTCTGACTCACGAAGCCGGGAATGGCGATGGTGCGAACGTTCTGTGGGAGATTCACCGTGTTTCCAGCGGTGTGGTATCCGCAGCCGCTGGCGGCGAGGCTCATCCCAAGAGTGAGCGAAGCAGCCCATCGCGTCATTGAATCTGACCTCTGGGGCGCGATGCGGTCATGGTCTCGGCGCATTCCATCGCAGTCAGGGCGGAGATGCGGAGATTGTCAGTGGCAGCCCAGAGCCAGATGCCGTTCTCATGGTTCGGATCGCGGGTCAGCGACACCAGGATGTCGCCTTGTCCGGCGGCACTGACATTCGTCGGAGTCTCTTCCGGATTGCGAGCTACGACAACATGGTCGCCCGTCAGCGCCTGAGCAAAGTCTCCAATTGCGACCGGTCGCTCCATTTCGAGGTAGATGGAAAAAGCGTGTCCGTGGAAGATCGGCGCCTGCACCAGGGACACGGACGGTTCGATCGCACCGCCGGCAATCCTCCGATAGTGCTTGAGAATCCTCTGGGAGACCATATCCAGGGAAGGCGTGGACTTCGGTCCGTAGCGGGCCAGCATGTTGAAAGCAATTTGGGCGTCGAAAACGATCTTTGGGAGTTCCTGGAAGGAGAGCAAGTTCACCGTCTGCTCGTGGAGTTCGTCCATGCCCTTCTGCCCGTGCTCGGAGGCCGGCTCCATCACAGTAGTGATGAAACGCTGTATGCGGAACGCGCTCGCGCCACGCAACGCCAACATCGCGAGAACGGTGGCCGCGGGATGAGCTGTGACCACCGGGCCTGGCTGCAGTTCCGGCAGGACCGGTTGGCCGGACTGCCGCTCCACCCACGGAGAGCGGATGGCAGCGCCGGGTTCATCTTCCAGCGCTGACGACAGATCAATGATCGTATTGCCGAGATCGCGCGCAGTCTTCCAGTTGTCGCGAGTGCAGCGCGGGTCGGAAGCAAAGAAGGTAAAATCCACGCGCTCGAACTGCTCGGCACGCACACTCTGAATGAAGCTCAGCTCATCGCCCATCGCTTCGAGACGGCCCAGCGACTCGTCGTCATCGAGCAGGCGGACATCGACTGCCGGAAAGTTGCGGTCTTTAATGATCTCGGCAATTTCCTTGCCCTTCAGTGTGGCGGCGCCGACAATGGCGACACGGTAGAGGTTCGTACCGCGGAGATCTCCCTGCGCGGCGGCGGTTTTCGACGTGGAGGTCATGAGGTCTGAGATGCCTCCCGGTAGGCCGGAGGTGCAGGAGGATTCTTGCGCCGGAAAATCCACTGCAGACGCCAGAGAACGCCTGATGCCATGTAGACGATGGCAATCGTGAAGAGCACGGGCCCGGAGAAGTACCAGATCGCGGCGAAAACACCGGCAATCAGCAGAATCAGGCGAAAAGGATGGCGTGAGCGAAAATCAATATCCTTGAAGCTGTAAAACCGCCAGGTGCTCACCATCAGGTAGCCGACAACCACAACCATCATCAGCCAACTGGCCGCAGTCCACCAGGACGTGATGGGGACGCCGTCGGAAAAGTGCACGACCGCAGCGATTACGCCGGCACCGGCCGGGATCGGCATGCCGACGAAGTACTTCTTGCCTGGACGGCCAGGATTCGAAGGCTGTGGGTTGGTGGTGATGTTGAAGCGCGCCAAGCGGCTCGCACCGGCCATGAGGAATCCAAAGCAGGCGATCGACCCCAACTGGACGACCTTGATGCGTATTTCGTGATCAATTGTCGTCGGCAGCAGATGGAAGCCCCACATCCAGGCGAGCAATGCCGGGGCAACGCCGAATGTGACTACGTCGGCCAGCGAGTCGAGTTCGCGGCCGAATTCGCTATCGGTGCGGGTCATGCGGGCGATGCGGCCATCGAGACCATCGAAGAGCACGGCGAAACCGATGGCTTTGGCCGCGAAGTCGAGATGCCATGGCTCGGCTGCGCTCGCGAGTACAACTTGCAGAACCGCATAGAATCCTGCGGCGATGTTTGCGGTGGTGAAGAGGGAAGGCAGAATATACATGCCCTTGCGCATGCGACCCCGGGGGCGGTCGGAATCGCGCCGATGCGGCGTCAAGTCTTCCATATCAGCGATCCTCGCGCTGTCCGGTCAGGACGGGTTCGGAAGGTACGGGAACAGGAAGAAGGGCGAGAACGGACGCGCCACCTTTGACGCGGTTGCCGGGCTTGACTTGGATGTTGGCGTCAGCATCGAGGAGAACATCTACACGGGAACCGAACTTGATCAGGCCGACGCGCTGGCCGCGGGCCACATGGTCGCCAATGTTCAGATTAAAGACGATGCGACGGGCCAGGAGGCCGGCAATCTGTTTGAAGACGACGGTGCGGCCTTCGCCTTCCACGGTGACAACATTTTGCTCGTTCTCCTCCGCTGAATTCGCGCCCATGGCATTGAGGAACTTGCCGCGCTGATAGCGGACATCGCGGATTACGCCCTCAATCGGCGAGCGGTTGACGTGAACGTCGAAAACACTGAGGAAGATGCTGATTCGGCTACGAGGTTTGCCATCGATCGTCACGGTGGAAACGTGCGTCACTTTGCCGTCGGCAGGAGAAACGACGGCGCCGGTGGTCTGGGGAATCGCGCGCTCGGGATCGCGGAAAAACCAGAGAAAGAAAGCTCCCAGCAGCAGGACGGGAATGGCATATGGCCATGCCGTCAACCAGACGAGCACGGCAGCCGCAAGAACGCAGCCTGCGCCGTAGAAGTAGCCGTCACGAACCATGATCAGAGATAACCTGGATCAATTATAGGGCTTACAATGAAGCGGTAATCGCTTGGCCCCAGTCAGTGTTGCTGCATAATGGTCAATCCAGCGACGCTGGTCCGATGTTTCCGGAATCGGTAGGCCGCGGGCTGCGCTGACGGTATCTACCGCTGCGCCGGAACTGAGCCCCTTCGTGATCAGCAGGCACGCGGCGACCAATCCGCTCCGGCCAATCCCTTGCCGGCAGTGTATGACAACATTCTTTCCCGACGAAAGGTCGGTATCCAGTTTTTCCACAACGGCAGCAACATCGGATTCCGAGGGCGGGATCTGGCGATCCGGGATGGGAAGGGACAGGAATCTCATCCCGTGCCGTTTCACCTCACCGGCTTCTCGCTTGAGATCGAGATCATTCTCCTCGTCGGGCGTGAGCAACGAAAGCACGGTGGCGACTCCAGCCTCGCGCCATCCTGCGACTTCGTCGGGAAGCCAGTCTCCGCCCCGGGGACGTGCGGCCAAGGCCAGTTTTCCAGTCCAGGGCCCTTCCGTCCAATAGAGTTTGGTCCACATCGGTCAGCTTTCCTTCTCCACAATCTCGCGTGGCAGGGCATTCACGTCCACGCCGCGACCGCGAAGGACGTGAATTCGATGATGTCCGTCGAGTATAGTGCCATCCGGCCTAGTTTTCAGAGAACCTCGCTGACCCGGCATCAGGGACTGAATAAGCGCGTCGGTGGACTCTTGTTCTATTTGCGCGAGCTTCGTTCGGCTCAACGATCATTCCGAGTGCAACGGCTGTAATGGTGGAAGCGAACTGGCATTGGATATCACGTCAACTTGTCAACTTTCACATAACTGCAATAAAAAAAAGGCGCTTACACGCGCCTCGTATGAGTACACATTAACCCCTGCGCATCCTTCGCGGCGATGATTCGCCCGCTACTCAGGCCACTTGATTGGCAGCTGAATGCTGGACTTGCCTTTCCAGATGCAGCATCTGGTCTTTCAGGCGCAGTTTCAGCTTCTTCAGCCTGACTTCTTCCAGTTTTTCGTCTTCGGTGAGGTAGCGCTTCTGAGTGAGGGATTCCAGCCGTTGGGAATATTGCGAATGCTCCTGGACTAGCCGCCGGAATTCATCATGGCCAGCCAGGAGTTGGTCTCTCGCTGTGAGCATCCAGCAGACCTCCTGGTTTTGTTACCGTTCGGTTAAAAGGTAGCATAGGCCCAAAATGGGTTCAATGGAATTTCATAGATTGTTTTCCACAGTTGGGAGATTTGGAGTGGCCGCGAGAACTGCACAGGAAAATGTGCAGATCTGAGTGGGTTCCGGGGTCTAACAGCCGTGAATTCAGGATCCTACACTGCCTTGGTCGTCAGCCAAACGGTACTCGAACAGGAGCGCGTCCTCGGCTGGCTCGCGATAATACCCGTGCCGACGCCCGACCTCGAGAAAGCCATGTTTCTCGTACAGGGAGCGGGCCGCCAGATTCGATTCGCGAACTTCGAGCAGCCACGCCGTGCCACTCCTGTTTTGGGACTCCCGCATCAAGGCCCGAATCAGTTCTCCGGCAATTCCGCGGCGACGGAACGTGACAGCCACCACCAGGTTCTCAATATCCCAGTCGTCGAGAACTCCGCGTGCGCAGATGAATCCACACACTCTTCCCTCTGATTCGGCCACCATGAGACATCCATCGGTCAGGCGCTTCTGGTATTGATCCGCTTTCCAGTGAGCGGCGGTCAACTCCTGCTGTTCGATGGCGATGATGGCGGACACGTCTCGATCTGTGGCGCGGCGTATGGTCAATGACATAACAGTCTCAGACTTTCAGCTTGGAGAAAATCTCGGCGTCAGAACGGCGAATATAGTTGGCTTCGAGCCCTTCAGGAGTGACGGTCTCTCCTCGCAGGATAAGCTCCCATCCGAGGCGCGCGATTACATCGCTGGCGGGGTAGTCCACAACTTCGACCTGGAAGCCCAAGGCACGAGCAGTTTCGGCAACGCCAGTATCTGGCGTGACGACAACTTGATCTTTTGATTCTGCTGCGAACTCTTCCCTGCTCAGCAACCGTTCGTGCTTCTTATCGACGGACGCTGGCTGATCGTAGTTGCCGACATAGAATTGGCCGCGGCCTGCATCGAGCGCGGAGAGAACGCCGTTCCGCGCGTTCCCGCTTCGTGCAACCGCCTCCAGCCGAGAAATGGCAGCGATCGGCTTCTGAAGAATCTCGGCGAGCGCTTTGACGGCTGCCAGTCCGACGCGGAGCCCGGTGAACGAACCCGGACCCGATGCAACCGCGAATCCGGCCAGATCGCTCTTGCGGAGCCCATGCCTCTCCAATAAGGCGGAGATCTGCGGCACCAGTTCCGCGGAAAATGTGCCTCCAGTCAGAGGAACCACGTTCAGAATGGCTAGTTGGCCCTGGTTTGGTGTGACGCGTGCCAGGGCAATACTGCCGTTCTTCCCAGAAGTGTCGATTGCCAGTAAGACCATGGTTGATGACTTGGGACGCAAGGGCGGGGCGCCGGTACTACTCTGCTCCGCGCAGCGATCAGTGCCCTTCTTCCACTAACTCCAGCAGCACGCCACCCGTGCTCTGCGGATGTACAAATACGTAGCGATGTCCGCCTGCGCCGGTCTTGATTTCTTGGGAAACCAGGCGGACGCCACCGTCTTTCAACTTGGCAACCACGGCCGCCAGATCCGGCACCCGCAGGCAAACGTGATGCAGCCCTTCGCCGCGTTTGGCGATGAACTTGGCGACGGTAGACTCGTCAGAAGTCGCCTCCAATAGCTCCAGCCGGCTTTCGCCGACTGGGAACATCGCCACCCTTACCTTTTCCTGTTCGACTGTTTCTTCGGCGGCGACCTGTATTCCTAATTTCTCGTAGATCGCTTTCGCCGCCGTCAGGGACTTCACGGCAATGCCGAGGTGATCAATCTTGAACTCCATGGTCAGGATTTCGCGGCTCCCTTCACGATTTCTTCCACCAACGTATATGGGTCACGCTTATGCTCGGCGATCTCTGCTGCGTAGCGTTCTACATCGCTGCCGTTCATCTGCGCTCTCGCTTTCTCCAGCAAGGCGTCGCGGAGCATTTCGATCAGGCGCTCCCGCCAATTCTCTACATTCTTCTGGAAGGCCAGATTCTCATTCTCCAAATACACTTCGTAGGCTGCGATCGCACTGGCCAGATCGGCGGTTCCGACTCCTTCGCTGGCTACGGTTTTCACGATCGGTGGGGTCCAGCCGTCTTTGCGAACATCGAGGGACTGCATTGCGCGAATCTCGCGCTCGACCCGCTCATGGCCCTCGCGGTCGCTTTTATTGATGACAAAGATGTCGGCGATTTCCATGATGCCGGCTTTGATCGTCTGGACATCGTCTCCCATGCCGGGCACGAGTATGACGATGGTGACATCGGCCAGGCGCACGATGTCGACTTCGTCCTGTCCGACGCCGACGGTTTCAATCAGGATGCGGTCGCGACCGGAGGCGTCGAGCACCGTAGCTACATCGGCTGTGGTGCGGGCGAGGCCGCCGAGCGATCCGCGGGTCGCCATGCTGCGGATGTAGATGCCGGGGTCACCGTGGTGATCCTGCATGCGGATCCTGTCGCCGAGTATGGCGCCGCCCGTGTAGGGGCTGGTGGGGTCAACGGCGATGATGCCGACGGTCTGGTTCTCTTTGCGGTAGTACTTGGCGAGTTGGTCGACCAGCGTACTCTTGCCGGAACCGGGAGCGCCGGTCAGGCCGAGGATGCGGGCTTTGCCGGTGTGGGGGAAAAGGGCCTTCAGCAGATCGGACCAGCCATCGGCGCGGTTTTCGACCGTGGAAATGGCCCGTGCCAAGGCGCGAGGATCGCCCGCGCGCAATTGCTCAATCGAGGTCTGTGAAGATAGGGTCAACTGGTCAGTGTAAAACACGAACGAGAGGCGAGAAAGACAAACTCCGTTCGCGAATGCCTCGCTAGTAGCGCAGAACTCCACAAGCCGGACAAGACCGGCGCGGTCCGGCGATCATCGGCGTGGCACAAAAGGGACAGGTAGTGTCGTCGGCAGGTGGAATGTCAGCCAGCCTTTGCTTTAGGGATGGCTCCCTTGGCGCGCTCAGCAAGCTAATCAGAACCAGCACTGCACCGGCCGGCGCGGCTATCCGGAACAGCCAGCTGACCTCGACGTCGGTTGGTCCGACCGGTTCAATCCAGAACGCAATGCTGACCAACACCAAGAGAAGGAAGCCGACCCACTTGAAGATCGGGCGCGTCCGGGGACTGGCGTGTGGGTCCTTGCCACACTTGGTGCAGTACCAGTGCTTCCAGAACCCAACTGGCAGTACCGGTATCCAGAAGATATGACCGGCATCGAAAGTGCGGACCTGAATCGAGCGGCGCGGGGCGTCGCAGGTCAGGCAGAAGTCGTGGCGGAATCCAACGTGTTTCGGCCACCAGTGGTATGCGCCGTGAATGATGAACATACGCTCCCCTGGGATACCCTCGCCCTCGATTCGGGATTACTCTATCACTGCCGGCCTTAGTGGCTGCTCTCTCTGCGGCACAAACCGCATCAGCAACCCGTTCAACAGAATCGTCACCACCGATGCCGCCAGCGTGGCATTGTAGACTTCCTCGCCGACGAGTCCTGCGTCCCGCGCTACTTGCACGAGCACATACGAGAATTCGCCGATCTGGGTCAGACCTACACCGACCATCAGCGCCGATTTCCAGGAATAGCCGAAGGTCCGGACCACCAGGCTCCAGATGACAAACTTTCCCGCGACGATCAATCCCACGAGGATGAGCAGCAGCGAAGGATTCGACCACAACACCCGCGGGTTGACCAGCGCTCCCATGGTGACGAAAAAGAGCGCAACGAAGGCATCGCGCAGGGGGAGCAGATGCTTCAGTGTCTGCTCGCCCGCGTTCGATTCGCTGACCAGCAGGCCGGCGAGAAACGCTCCCAACGCAAGAGATAGCCCGACGGCCTCGGTGATCGCGGCGGTGGCGAAGCCGAGCGCCAGAGCGACCAGCACAAAGAATTCAGGATTGTCGGCGGCGATCACCCGCCGCATGAGTCGCGGGATAAGGTAATAGGCGGCGATCGTGACCGGGATCAGGATCAGCACCGCCTTGCCAAGTCCCGCCGCAATCGCCAGGACGCGCGCCCCGCTGATGTCGCCGAGCGCGGGCAGCAGAATGGTGAGCACCACGACCGCCAGGTCTTCAACGAGAGTGATGCCAATCATCACCTGGCCTTGCTCAGCGTGCAGCAGACCGCGCTCGATCAGGAAACGGGACAGCACCATGGTGCTCGCGACAGAAACGATCGCACCCACCACCACGCCTTGCTGCCAGGGCCAGCCGAGTAGGCGGGACACTCCGACACCAACCGCGATTGAGAGCATGATGCCGAGCGGACCACCCAGGATGGCGACCCATTTCACCTTGAGGAGATCGCGGAAGGAAAACTCCAAGCCGATCGAGTACATCAGGAGGATGACGCCGACTTCGGCCAGGATTTCGAACTGATGAACGTTAGAGATGGTCGGCCCAGGTGTGAAGGGGCCAATCAGAATGCCACCCAGCACGTACCCCAGAATCAGGGGCTGGCGCAAGAGACGCGCTACACCGCCTCCGACGACGGCGGCGCCGAAGACGTAAGCGAGGTCTCGATAAAACGTCGGTTCGGCGGTCACTGCCTACAGGGTAACCTAGGGGCCGATGGCAGTTGGATGTTTTGGCTGGTAGAGGCCGAGCTTTCCACCGCCCGGTAGCGAGATGGTCGTTATACTTCCCCACCGCTGTTCGTTGACTTCGCTGCACTTCACTTTCTTGGCCTTAAGCGATTCCATCGTGGTCTTCAGGTCGTCGCACATGAAGTAGAGCTCGTGCAAATCGTTCTTATCCGACGGATGAAATGCCGCCTCGGCGGGCGGGAGGGCGAAGATCAGCCAACCATGTCCCGCGTCGACAGAAGAGAACTTGAGAACATCGCGGAAGAAGGCGCGGTCGGCTTCCGGGTCTTTGCTGTAGACGATGATGTGAGCGCCGGTGATCATAGAACGGTAGCCGGTAGTCGGTTTGCGTGCTGCTGAATTTAGTCCTTCAGCAACTGCCGCGCAATCACCAGCCGTTGAATTTCGCTGGTGCCTTCGCCGATGGTGCACAGCTTCACGTCGCGATAGAACTTTTCCGCGGGATAGTCCTTGATGAAGCCGTAGCCGCCGTGAATCTGCACGCCTTCGTTCGCGCACTTGACCGCCACTTCCCCGGCGTAGAGTTTGGCCATCGACGACTCGAGCGTCGTCTTGAAACCGGCGTCTTTCATGGCCCCGGCGCGCAGCGTGAGCAGCTTGGCCGCTTCGATTTCTGTCGCCATATCCGCCAGCTTCCACTGGATCGCCTGAAATTCACTGATCGCTTTGCCGAACTGCTTGCGCTGCTTGGAATACTTGAGTGCGGCTTCGTAGGCGCCTTCCGCCATGCCGAGGGCGAGGGCGGCGATCGAGATGCGTCCGCCGTCGAGGACGCGCATGGCGTCGATGAAGCCGTTCCCTTCTCCGCCGAGCAGGCTTTCGGCGGGCAGAAAGCAGTCTTCGAAGATCAGTTCCGATGTGTCGCTGGCGCGGAGGCCCAGCTTGTTTTCTTTCTTCCCAGGACGGAAGCCTTTGGTGCCCTTCTCTACGACAAACGCCGACAGGCCGTGCGTGTGGGCGGCTTTGTCCGTCACAGCCAGCACGACAAGCACGTCGGCGTAACTGCCGTTGGTGATGAACGTCTTGGTGCCGTTGAGCACCCATCCGCCTTTGGTTTTGGCGGCAGTCATGCGGGCGCTACCTGCATCGGATCCCGACGAAGGCTCGGTCAGTCCCCACGCGCCGATGTACTCGCCCGTCGCCAGTTTCGACACGTATTTCTTCTTCTGCGCCTCGTTCCCCGCCAGGAAAATGTGATTCGAGCAAAGCGAGGTGTGGGCGGCGACGATGATCCCCACCGAGCCATCGACCCGCGAGAGTTCTTCGATCGCGGTGACGTACTCGACATATCCCATGCCGGCGCCGCCGTATTCGGGCGGAAAAATCGTCCCCAGCAGGCCCAGCTTGCCCAGATCCTTAACTGTGGCTAGCGGAAATTCGCTGGCCTCGTCCCACTTCATGACGTGGGGTGCGATCTCGCGCTCGGCAAACTCGCGCACGCTCTTCTTCAGATGCAGTTGCTCGTCGTTAAGCTGGAAATCCAAAGTGTTCCTCTGTTCTTCCCTCTCAGGATTTGTCATCCCGGGCCGTCCGCAGCCGAAGGCGCGGACGAGAGAGGGATCTGCAGCGCGTTAACACGTGCAGAAATGCTCAAATTTGCTGGAAGCCGCAGCGCGGGGACGGCGCAGAAAATTGGCGCCCAACCAGCTATTTAAGCACGCGATGGGATCGGAAATGAAATCGTCGTACCGACCGGTTGGTAACGAAGCACAAGCTTTTACCGGAACCTTGGAGGGCTCTACTGCGCGGCTGGCGACGATTTCTTCGAAGTCCCGAAGATTTTCTTCGCCAGCCACACTGGCGCCACGAAGACATGCACCGGATTGGTCAGGAACGCCGGCTTATTGCCTTCAATGAGATGGCCGAGCCAAGCCAGGGCAAACGCAGTCGGGATCAAAAGTAATGCAACGATCCAGTGCCACCAGATCACTATTAGAGAGGAAAACCCGACCGGGATGGCAATCATGTGGAGGGCCCGGTTGACAGGATGGTTATGTGCGCCGTCGTAGTGCGAATAGAGTCCCATGGCTCACCCCGGAACCACTCAAGATGGGGAGAATTATATCCTTGGGTTCAGTTCCCTGGTGCGCGAAAAGAGCCGAGATGGATGTGCCGGGGAGTGCTTTGCCATGCCGGGACGAGGGGGTATACTTCTAGTCCATCGGGGTGCTTGGTCCTCGATCTCCCCTCGACGACCTTGGGCAATTGCCTCCTCGCTGCCAGGACCGAGGCACTCTGCGCGCTGGCTCTCCGTACCTAGGCTGTCTTCATGGATCATCGCGACAAAAGGGCCCACGATTCCGACAGCCCCACCATGCCGGGCACTAGTCGGCCGGGAGATGACGCAGCAGCCGCGGCGATGACGCCTCCGCCGCTGTCCGATGCGGTCACCATGCCGCAGACTCCAGTTCCGGGCAGTCCTCCGCCACCCCCATCGGCCTATGCTTCCTCGGCGGCCGCCACCAGCATCGCCGCCTTTCTCGGTCTGCAGCCTGGGGTCGTCTTCGGCGGCCGCTACGAAATTCTCCGGGTGCTCGGACAGGGCGGCATGGGCGCAGTCTACCAGGCGCGAGATCGCGAACTGGATCGGCTGATTGCGCTCAAGGTCATCCGTCCGGAATTGGCTACGGATCCCGCAATCCTGCAGCGCTTCAAACAGGAACTGATTCTGGCGCGCAACATCACTCATAAGAATGTGGTGCGAATCTACGATCTGGGTGAAGCCGATGGTGTGCGCTTCATCACGATGGAGTACGTTGACGGCGAGGACCTGCGGTCGCTCCTGCGCCATCATGGCAAGTTGTCTGCTTCCGAAGCAATTCCGATGATCGAGCAGGTGTGTCGCGCGCTCGATGCCGCCCACGCGGAAGGCGTGATCCACCGCGACCTGAAGCCGCAGAACATCATGCGCGATAAGCAGGGCCGCATGGTGGTAATGGACTTCGGCCTGGCGCGTTCCCTCGGCGATTCGGGCATGACGCAGACGGGCGCGATTGTCGGCACCATGGAGTACATGTCGCCGGAGCAAGCCCTGGGGATGCCGCTCGACCAGCGCTCCGACATCTTCAGCGTCGGCCTGATTTTCTACGAACTGTTGACCGGCAAGGCTCCCTATCAGGCCGACACCGCCATCGCCAGCCTGATGAAGCGTACGCGCGAGGTAGCCAAGCCCGCATCCGATGTGGACATTTCTGTTCCTAAATCTCTAAGTGCGATTGTCAGCCGTTGTCTGGAGCGCGAACCGTCGAACCGATACCACTCGGTGGTGGAACTGCTGCAGCAACTGAATGCCTGGCAAGCGAACCCGCATATCAGCGCCGATGCGCTTTCCAAGATGATCCCGCACCCGATCATCCATCCATCGCGCGTCAATCTCGATCTGCCGGGAAAGCGGTGGATGTGGATCACGGCTGCAGTGATGGTGTTGCTGCTGGCCGCATTTGTCGGACGTACGCTGCTCAACAAGCCGGGAGTGCCCGGCGCAAGCACGCAGGGCATTCCCCCGCTGAGCCAGGGCAAATATGTCGCGGTGATGCCTTTGAAACTTGTGGGTGACGACAAGGCTCTGGGTTATGTGGCGGATGGCATCGAGGAGGCGCTGGTCGCGAAGCTGTTTCAACTCAAGGAAGTTCGCCTCGCCTCGTCTTCCGCGGTCGAGGAGGCAGCACAGAAAGGACTGCCCCTGAACAAACTCGCGCGCGCGGTCGGCGCCAACCTCGTGCTGCAGGGAATGGTACAAGGCAGCGGCGAAAATCTGCGCGTCACTCTGAAGATTGACAATGCCATCACCGGCAGAACCGATTGGAGCCAGGAATTCGCCGGTGTTCCTGGCGACCTGCTGACCCTCGAAGACCACATTTACGGCAGCGTTGTCACTGGCCTCGACTTGAAGCCCAGCAACGAAGAGCTAGCGCACACAGGGGCGCATCCAACGGAGAACCGGAACGCGTACGATCTCTACCTCCAGGGCAAGAACATTTTGCGCAACAGCCACGATGTCGCCAGCGTGCAGCCGGCGATTGCGCTGTTCGACCAGGCCATCGAGAAAGATCCTAACTTTGGACTCGCCTACGCCGGACTGGCCGACGCGAGTCTGCACAACTATGGAGAGACCAAGGACAATATCTGGGCCCAGAAGGCAGTCCTCGCGGCTCAGCAAGCCGAGCGTCTTTCCAGCACTGCGCCGGAGGTTCATCTGGCGCTGGGCGGCGTGTACACCGCTACCGGCCGAAACTCCCAGGCCATCGCCGAGTTGAAGCGAGCTCTGGAATTGGCACCCAACTCCGACGCCGCCTATCGACTCCTGGGAGACGCTTATACAGCCAACGGGCAGAACAACGAAGCGATCGCTGCCTACAAGAGCGCTGTATCGGCGAATCCTTATTACTGGGTCAACCACAACGCGCTGGGGAAGGCATACATGGAACTGGGTGATTCGGCCAAGGCTCTGCCCGAGTTCCAGAAAGTGACCGATCTTGCGAGCGACAATCCCATCGGTTACGAGAACATTGGCACGACTTTTTATCGTAATGGCCAATGGGGCGAAGCGATTCCGCAATTCCAGAAAGCGCTTGCCATCGCCCCCTCTGCCGCCACCTATTCGAACCTGGGAACTGCGTACTTCTTTCTGAAGAACTACGACGAGTCGACCAAGATGTTCGAGAAAGCGGTCGAGATGGCTCCCGACAATGAGACGTACCTCGGAAATCTAGGCGATGCCTATCGCTGGTCTGGCCATTCCGACAAGGCGATGGCGGCATATGACAAGGCAATTTCGAAGGCATTCCAGGCGCTGCAAGTCAATCCACGTGACGCCAGCACTATGGGCGATGTGGCTGTCTATTATGCTCGGAAGGGTGATCAGCGTAACGCGCTGCAGTACATTCAGCAGGCGCGCACAATCAATCCTGAAGATCTGCAATTGATGTACTGGGAGGCAGTGGTGAAGGCGTTGGTGGCAAAGCCGGAAGACGCGCTGAAGCCGCTGCGCCTGGCGCTGTCGAAGGGCTATCCCGCGCAGGAGGCCTGGAACGACCCCGACTTGCAGAAGCTCCAGGCCCTGCCACAGTTTGCCCCGTTGGTGAAAGAATACACGCCGAAAACTGCTAAGCCTTAAGCGACTTCTTCCACCGCTTGCGGCGCGAAACAATCGCTCCGATGCCGGTTGCCACGAGTGCGATCGTGCCCGGCTCAGGCGCCGCGCTGGCATGAGCAGTGAAGCTCAATCCACCCGGCCAGCAGCTACCGTCGACGCAATTGAAGCCGATAGCAAAATTGCTGCCCGCGGGTATGCCAACCTTCAGATTGTCACCTTTCACGCCCGAAAGCAGGATCTGCACCGCGCCGCTTTCCAACGTCGTGATGGTGCAGCTCAGAAACAGACTTTGCGCGCAGCTGATGGCCGCTGCCGGAACACCCGTCTCAATCAGTTTCAGCGATGTCCAGTTCTTGCCTGAAGCGTTGGTGAAGAACAGATTGCCATGTCCCGACCGTGGAGTGCTGAATTCGAAGTTCATGCCCACATTCGTGCAACCTCCAGGAGGGCAACTCGAGAATCCAGGCGCGCCGCCACCCTGCACGCCTCGGATCACGATCTTGGGGTCCTGTACGCTGTCCGCAAATGCCAGCGACGCACACAACAGTGACAGCAGGACGAGCAAACAGATGCGAGATATCTTCATTGAGATCATCCTGTCTTGCATTTATCGAACCAGATTTTGTCGCCGGGCACCCACACCCACACGACAGGGGAGTGTGGCGAGGTTAGCGGCATACTCTAGTGCGGTCAAGGACATAATGAGAATTCTCCTGTGGAATTCTTGGCGGCATGCAAACTCTTGCGCAACATCCGCAAACTCCGCGTCAGGCGCTGCAAATCACTGCAGTTCTCGACCAGAAATCAGATGGAGGAGTATTCGGCCGACCCGAACCGTTGTCGGACAAGAAAAAAGCCGGAGTCCGAAGACTCCGGCTGTCCAGTTAGCAGGTTGCCCGGATAAAACTTGAACCGACTACACCGCGTGTACGAGGCAAAAGCGGTGCGCCAGCATCCAAAGCGGAGTCGAACGATGCCTGTCGCTTCAACGAACGCTGGTTAGGCGCTTCGCCGCGGCCGCACCGTGAGATCCCGCACTTGCGCCAAAATGCTCGACATCTGCATTCCGTTCAACTGAGCCACATATGGAAGAATATCGGCAATAAACTGATCTTCCATGAGTTCGCGAATTTCTTCCTGGCGATTGCGTTCTCCACCGGAGAGCAGTTCAGGCACGGTCACCTCCAACGCCCTGGCGAGGCGCTCCAGCGAAGACAGCGTCGGGGTCGCTTTCTCGTTCTCAATTTTCGAGACATAGGTGCGCGGCACAGACATGCGGCCCGCCAACTGCCGCTGGCTGAGACCGCTACGCAAGCGCAGCGAACGAATCGAGTTGGCGAGGTTAAGATGGCCGTGGCCATTGCCGTTCATCGGCAACACCTGCGGCACCGGGATCGGTGCAGCCAACTCGGGCTCGTCTTCGTCTAACGAGAGATGGCAGCGGCGGCAGAGATTGTTCGTGGTACGAAACTGAACCAGCAGACAGTGGTCGCAGCGGATGACCTCCCGTGAATCGACGGGAGCGAGTGTAGTGGCCATTCAGGTTTTGGGAGTGCCAGAGCAGGGGCTACTCTCAAAGCCAACTGCAGCGTAATCTGCAGGATTGGGACTGTGGAAGTCAAGGGAAAAGTCGGGCAAAACACGGAATTTCGGTGAGAAATTCCTAACCAGGCGGCGAAAACCAGGAGAAAACAGGTATAAAACCATGAATCAGCGCGAAACGGCATGGTGTTTACTAACTGAGTTCACTCAGTCGGAAAGTCTGCGAAAACATGCACTTGCGGTTGAGGCCTGCATGCGAGCCTACGCGCGGAAGCTGGGCGGCGATGAGGAGCTTTGGGGCTTGGTCGGACTCATCCACGACTTCGACTACGAGCGCTGGCCGAGCATGGAAGATCATCCCTATCGCGGAAACGAGATTCTGAAGGAGCGCGGATATTCGGACGAGATTCGCCGCGCCATCATGTCGCATGCCGAATACTCCGGTGTGCCGCGCGTGACACCGATGGAAAAAGCTTTGTTTGCCTGCGACGAACTCGCGGGATTCATCACGGCTTCAGCGCTGGTGAAGCCGGGGAAGTCGCTCGCCGAAGTGGAAACGAAGTCGGTCAGAAAGAAGATGAAAGACAGAGCCTTCGCTCGGAGTGTGAATCGCGACGACATCGTGAACGGCGCCGCCGATCTCGGCGTGGACTTGGAAGAGCACATCGCCTTCTGTATTGAGGCGATGAAGTCGGTAGCGGGAGATTTAGGCCTTGCAGGTCAGGCGTCGAGCATCACGGCATGAGTCGGAAAAAAGCCCTGCCATCCTGAGATGGCAGGGCCAGTTCGCAGTATCCAGCCGTCATTTCCCGTAGAAGTAGTCGGCGAAGGCCTGTGCATTCGGAGTCCCGACGCCGGTGACGTTGTCCCAGCCCGCTTTCGTGTGCAGGCGTGTGGGGTCAGTACAGGGTGTGCCATCGAAGAAATCGATCGGCAAGTCGGCACAGTCGCTGTCGAAGGAAATGACCAGCGACGTGAATTGTTCGTAGGGATAGTCCCAGATAGCGCTGACGAATTTCTTCGCCGCCGCGCCGCCCATCACATCGTTCGGGTTGTAGGCGATGGTGCCCGACGGTTCCTGAATCGAAGCGGTGACGTTATGCTTCGAGCTGACGGGCAAGACATCGAATATGGTTCCAGCCGGCATGGTGTAAAGGTAAGGCGCCGCCTGCCCGAGTTCGGATCCGCCGCCCGCCAGAGCCTCCTGGTTGGCGATGGCCCACAATCCGGAGAACATGGGAGCTGCCACGCTCGTGCCTCCCCAGACCTGCCAGACCTGCACCGGAATCTGGCCGGGAACGCTGATGAGGATGGCGGCCCCAGTAAAGGGGTCGGCCAGCCACGAGACATCCGGCAATTGCCGGTATTTCCCCGGGAGTTTCTTCTGGTACCAGGGCTTGGGGAAGCCGGCCAGACAGTTGAAGTCGGCATCCTGCTGCGCGCAGTTGCTGGGACCTCCGCCAGCACCAAACTGGAAGCCAAACCAGAGAGGCGGATCGAAAATGAAACCGGTCTCGCTGAGCAGCGTTTCGTTGGTTCCCCAGCCCGATTGCCAGGCAATCGAGTTGTCGGAGTTCAGCGCCAGACTGACTCCTCCCACGGCGGTAGCCCACGGGGAATCGGCAGGTGCGGAGACAGTGGGAGGAATCCCAAAGAATGAGAAATCGCCGTCGTCGCCCGATGAGAAATTCGTGGAAATACCGACGGACGCCCCGATCTGCGAAATCAAATTCTCAGTGTCGAGTTCGGTTTGCGCGGTGAAGGATTCGGGCGAACCATAGCTGCCGGACAGGACATTGCCCAGACCGAGGTTCACCACCTGAAACTCCGCCTCGTTCACATCCAGGAAGCTGGCGGACGGCGGAACTACCAGGTTGATGTTGGCGCCGGGTGCGATGGCATGCGCCCACTCCACGTCGATGTTGATCTCGGTCTGGTCAACGCCGATGCACAGACTTGGCGCGGTGTAGGTAATCGCGAAGTTCGCCGAGGTCAGCGCGGGAAGCCCGAACTGAGCCGAGAATGCGTTGGCATCGTCTTGAATGGTGAAGGATCCACACCAGTCGACGATGGCAATGGTCTGACCGGAACCGTCGAACCCCGCCGCATACAGGCCGTTCAGATTGTAGGCGGTCGCGATCGGCGGCGGCGTGTAAGCGCAACCGGCGCTGGTCAGGGACTGCAGATTCAGTTGGTTGCCGGAATAGGTCCCGATCGGCAGAGAGCCGTCATTGTTATTGGAGAACGATTCGGTTTCCGTGCCGGTGAAGCACTGCGAGGAGAAGAAATCGGAAGTCGAGAAGGCCGCTGGCTTGGCAGCGTCGGCATGGGTAGAAGCAAGTACGGGACGAGCGGTTGCCGGGTGGGTGAACTCTCCCGAGTCCAGTCCTGATACCGCTCTTACCAGTGTCCCCGCCGCACCAGCGACGTAGGGATCGCCGGCATTCGACCGCACGGTCTTGTCCCCAACCTGATAGTTGTTAAGTTGTACATGGAAGGCCTTCTCCACATCCGCGACGGTGCCCCGCGCCCTCACGTAGAAGTTGCCTGGGCCCGTCTTGACTACCGTCAGGTTGTGGGCTTGAAAAAACTGCCGCACTTTCTGTGCTTCCTGCGCTGTAGGGCCGAAGAGGGTTGCGATGTCCTTCGGCTTCAGCCAGTGATGGTAATTGGGCGAATTACGATCGTAGAGCGACGCCGTTAACGCATCGAACTGACTTCGGTTATGCGGCTGCAGCCAGATGCTGACGTCAATCACCTTGGCGGGATCCGCTGCTCCGAGATTCTTTGCCGTGGTCACATAGCGTGGCGTGTTATGGGCAATGACTTGGCCGGAACTGGCAGAGAGTAGCGTACAGCCCATCACCATCACGAATACAGCAAGAAGAACGTGAACGCTCATCCGAGCAAACGTTGCTTCGCTTCTTATTTTCATTGACTCCCTCCCTGGGAGAGACTGCGCAAGGTCCAGACTGGAGGGTCGAGACGCGGAATGCGCATCAACCGACATCAATCGAGGACGCTTGAAGTACAGCGATTTGAGAGGTAGCTGAAGTCTCGCGCGTGAGGCGCGGGCCCGAGAACGACTTCAGAGGCTATGCGAAATGCGGCAATGCTAGCCTCTTTCGGCGAGATTGGCAATTGAGAACGTAGTGGTTAAAAAAATCTGGATTCGCGTAAGTGCACTATTTTTCACTTCGACCGCGCGCGTCTCTGCATGGCGTGACAAATCGTCAGGCTGTGTCACCGCATCGCCTCCGCCACTTTCCCGGCTGCAATGGCCTCTGCGATACGTGCGAAATCCTGGTACATGACGCGGTCTTTCTCCATAGTCGGACACACGGCTCGAATCGCTGCGTGCGCGTGTTGCAGCGGCTTGGAGGTCTTGAGCGGTGCCAGGAAATCGATCGCCTGGGCCGCTGCCATGGCTTCGATCGCCAGGACGTTCCGTGAGTTCTCGACGACTTTCTTCAGCTTGATGGCTGCGGTCATTCCCATCGAGACATAGTCTTCTTTATTTCCTGACGTAGTGATCGAATCGACCGACGCAGGGTGCGCCAGCACTTTGTTTTCGCTGACCAGAGCCGCGGCGGTAACCTGCGGCATCATGAAACCGGAGTTCAGTCCCGCGCCCGGCGCAAGGAACGGGGGCAAACCTTCACTCAGCGCCGGATTCACCAGACGCTCCAGTCGCCGTTCGCTGATGCCCGCCAACGCACTCAGTCCAATGGCCAGAAAGTCGAGCGCGAACGCCACCGGCTCGCCGTGAAAATTTCCGCCGGACAGCACGTCACCTTCCCCATCCGCCACCTTCAGGTTCTTCACGAACACGAGGGGGTTGTCGACCGCCGAATTCACTTCGGTCTCGAAGACGCGCCGGCAATGCGTGAGGGTATCGCGCACCGCGCCGTGTACCTGGGGAATGCAGCGCAGAGAGTAGGCGTCTTGCACGCGTCCGCAGTCGCGATGCGATTCTCGAATCTGACTGCCTTGGAGAAGGCGGCGCAGGTTGGCTGCGCTTCGAACCTGGCCATGGTGCGAGCGAACTCTCTGGATGCGCTCGTCGTACGCGACGTCGGTTCCTTTGAGCGCATCGCACGACATCGCGCCGATCACGTCCGCGGAATCAACCAGCGTCTCTGCGGCCAGGAGCGCGAGCGATCCGACGCCCAGCATGGCCTGAGTACCGTTGATCAAGGAAACCGCTTCTTTTGCTTCGAGGACCAGCGGTTTGACCTGGGCACGCTTGAGAGCTTCGGCACTCGGGACTCGCGCACCTTTTTCGTCGAAGCACTCCCCTTCGCCGATCAGGGCGAGCGCCAGGTGGGCAAGCGGGGCCAGGTCTCCACTCGCGCCCACGCTTCCCTGCGAGGGCACCATGGGAGTGACGCCGCGATTGAGCAGTTCGCAAATCGTGTCGATCGTCAGGGCGCGCACGCCCGAGTTTCCTTTGGACAGGGAGTTCGCGCGCAACAGCATCATGGCGCGCGTTTCCGGTATTGCCAGCGGCTCTCCGACGCCGACCGCATGCGAGCGCACGAGATTCACTTGCAGTTCACGGATCTGGGCGCCGGCGATGCGAACGTCGCTCAGCTTGCCGACACCGGTGGTGATGGCGTAAGACACCTGGTTCTCGGCGACGAGTCGATCCACCACTGCCCGGGCACGATCGACAGCTTCGCGGGCGTCAGGATCGAGCAGGACGGGCCGGTGTTCGACCGCGACTTCGCGGACCCCTTCCAAGGTTAAATCGTTGCCGTTGATGTGTAGAGCTTGCAAGGCGTTCTCAGTTCCCGCTTCTCCGCGGTCAGACTCCGGTGAACAGGTTCCAAACTTTACCGTTCAAGCTTCCTGGTTGCGTCTCGAAATACTCTCATGTACTTCTCCGGCAGCGCGCGGGGCTTCATCTGAGCGTCGGCGACGATGTGGGTTGTTTCTCCTTCCGCCAGCAGTTCACCGGTGGCTGCGCGCAACAACTCGTAGCCAAAGTGAATCATCTTCTCGCGGATATTCTTCAGATGCGTGCGCACCAGCACCTCGTCATCATAGAGCACCGGGGCCTTGTAGCGGCAGCGCGCATCGACGACCGCGATGTGGCACTCGTCCTCAATCTCCATCTCCCTGTAGGTGAAGCCCAACTGGCGCAGCAATTCGACGCGGCCAACTTCAAAATAAACGAAATGATTCGAGTGATAGACAACCCCCATCTGATCCGTCTCGGCGTAACGTACGCGAATGCGAGTCTCGTTGACCGCGTGGTCCGCACGGAGTGACGCCTTCGGGTCGGTCATTGTTATTGGCCCGTCCATTTCGGTTTGCGCTTCTCGAGGAAGGATGCTATCCCTTCACGAAAATCGGCAGTGCTGCGGATGCCAGCATTTTCGCGAATCGCGGCTTCGATCTGAGCGTCGAGTTCTTTACGCGCGTGGCCGCTCAGCAGGCGCTTGGTGTATGACAGCGACATCGGACTGTTCTCCATCAGTTGCGCCGCCAGTTCACGGGATCGGTTGAGCAACTTTTCCGCAGGCACGATCTCGTTGATCAAACCGACGCGCAGAGCTTCCTGTGCGTCGACAAGCCGTCCGGTGAGCAGCAGGTCGCGTGCGATCTTCTCGCCCACCTGGCGAAGCAGAAATGTTGAGACGATGGCCGGCACAAAACCGATGCGCACCTCGGTGTAGCCAAATTTCGCTTCCGGCACGGCCAGCGTGAAGTCGCACAACGTGGCCAGGCCGGTGCCGCCGGCGATAGCCGGTCCATTGACAGCGGCAATTGTCGGCTTGGGAAATTCGTAGAGCGAACGGAACAGGGTCGCCATCTTCTTTGAATCATCGAGAGTCTGTTCCGGCGAGCGACCGGCCAAGGCCTTCAGATTGTCGAGGTCCATGCCCGAGCAGAATGCCTTCCCTGCTCCGATAATGATCAGCACGTGCACGGTCGCACTCTTCACCTCTTCAAGTGCCCGCAATAAGTCGTCGATCAGCTCATAACTGATCGCATTGCGTTTGTCGGGACGGTTGAGAGTGAGGGTGGCGATGCCGGAGTCGAGGGCGAGTTGGAGGGTGCCGTAGTTCATCGTGGGTGGGGACTGGACCATCATAATCGCTGTCAGCCGAGTGAGGCGAAGGATTCCTGCTGCTGAGAGCGCGGGCACAGTCGGGGTGCTTCGACCGCGCTGGATTTCGCTTCACTCGGTCCGGCTGCGCTCAGCATGACAGACGACTGACACTCGACATTAGTCCGCGGCTGACGAAACTTTGTAGCGATTCCCAATTTCCGCCGTCGCTTTCAAAAGCGCGTCCAGTGGCTTGAGCGGGGGCAATGGGGCTCCGCGACCGCGTAGCGCTTCGATCACTTTCTCGGTCGGAATATTTCCGACCAGATCGTCCTGGGCGAACGGGCACCCGCCAAGCCCGCCAATGGCCGAGTCGAAGCGGCGGCAGCCCGCGTCATACGCGGCAAGAATCTTGGCGGCGGCATCGTCGGGACGGCTGTGCAGGTGAACCCCGATCTCCAGGTAGTCGTACTTCGCCATTACGGCGGAAACGACCTCGCGAATCTTTTCGGGTGGCGCCAGCCCGACCGTGTCGGCGAGAGAGATCATGTGGATGTCCTGGGACTCGAGCAGGTCGACTGCCTCGACGACTTCGTCTATGTTCCAGGGATCGCCGTAGGGATTGCCAAAAGCCATCGAAATATAAACGACCGTGTCGAGCCCGGCCTCGTCGGCCGCCTTCTCGATCTTCTCCAGTTCCTCAATCGCGTCCTCGAGCGTCTGACGCTGGTTGTTCTGCAAAAACGTGGGCGAAACCGAGTAGGGAAACCCGACCGTGTGCACGGCTTGCGTGTTGATCGCACGCTGCGCGCCTTTCTCGTTGACGACGATACCAATGATCTCGACGTCATCGGGCGGATCGAGTTCTTTCAGCACGTCCTCGGAATCGGCCATCTGCGGGACAGCGGTCGGCGAAACGAACGAGACAGCGTCAATGTGCTTGAAGCCCGCGCTGACCAGCGCCTGCAGATAAGTCACCTTAAGATCGGCCGGAATCTGGCCCTTAAGCCCTTGCCAGGCATCGCGGGGACACTCAACTATCTTTACGACGTTTCTCATCGGAGCGGGCTGATTGCGTCATTGAATCATTGAGGCATTGACTGATTGATATATCCACAACACTGAGTCCATGACTCAATCACTCAATGAATCAATTTAGGTTTGCAGCACTCCCACCTTGAACTCCGGCACTTCGGGGTTCAGGGACGCCGCTTCGAGGGCCTGCGTAATCGCCTGCCGCGTCTCCATCGGATCGATGATCTTGTCGATCCACAGTCGCGCGGCACCGTAGCGGGGGTCGGTTTGCTCGTCGTAGGTCTTCTTCACGGAGCCATACAGCTCTTTTTTTTCTTCGTCGCTTAGCTTCTTGCCGCCACGCTCGAGTTGCTTGACCTTGATTTCGACCAGAACGCCAGCGGCCGAGTCGCCACTCATCACAGCGTACCGTGCCGTCGGCCAGGCAAACACGAAGCGCGGATCGTACGCTTTGCCGCACATGGCGTAGTGTCCGGCGCCGAACGAGCCGCCGATGATCACCGTAATTTTCGGCACGACGGAATTCGACACAGCATTCACCATCTTGGCGCCGGCTTTGATGATACCGCTCCATTCGGCGTCGCGGCCGACCATGAATCCGTTGACGTCATGAAAGAAAATGAGTGGGATGAGGTTCTGGTTGCAGTCCATGATGAAGCGTGCCGCCTTCTCAGCCGACTCGGTGTAGATCACACCGCCGAACTCCACGCGCTTGTGACCTTCGTGGTCGGTCTGCTGGGCATGCAACTTCTGGTTGGCGACGATGCCAACGGCAAATCCGCCGATGCGCGCATACCCGCAAAGTACCGTTTTGCCGTACTCGGGCTTGTACTCGTCGAACCGGCTTTCATCGACGATGCGCGCCAGAATTTCCTTCATGTCATACGGGCGCGCGGGCGACGAATCGTAGACGCCGTAGATTTCTTCGACCGTCAGGGCCGGATCGCCAGGTTTCTTCCTGTCCCATAGCGATTGGCGCCGGTACCCCCATTTCTCGACCAGCGAGCGGATGCGGGCAAGGCAGGCTTCGTCGTTCGGTTCATGGAAGTCGATGGTGCCGCTGATCGAGGAGTGCATCGCTGCGCCGCCGAGTTCTTCCGCAGAAATCTTCTGCCCAATCGCCGCCTGCACCAGTGCCGGACCAGCAAGAAACAGTCCGCTGCCGTCGGTCATGAGCACGTTGTCGCACATCACCGGCAGATAGCCTCCGCCCGCCACGCACATACCCATGATGGCGGCGATCTGCGGGATGCCCATTGCCGACATCACGGCATTATTGCGGAAGACGCGGCCGAAGTCGTCGGTGTCGGGGAAGACATCTTCCTGCAGCGGCAAAAACACACCCGCCGAATCCACCAAGTAGATTGTCGGAATACGGTTTTCAATCGCGATGTTTTGGGCTCGAATGACCTTCTTGGCCGTCATCGGGAAGAAGGCGCCGGCCTTCACCGTGGCGTCGTTCACGATCAGCATGACCAGCCGTGTATGAATGCGCGCCAATCCGGTCACAACTCCGGCAGCAGGCGCGCCACCCCACTCTTCGTACATGCCGTGCGCGGCGTAAGATCCGAGTTCGAAAAATGTGCCGGGATCGGCAAGCAGATTGATGCGCTCACGGGCCGTCAGGCGTCCTTTGGCACGCTGGCTCTCAATGGCCTTGGGTCCGCCTCCGTCGCGAATCTTCTCTTCTTCGTTGCGAACCTGGGCGACCAGGTCGGCCATCGCCCGCATGTTGGATTCGAAGCGAAGAGAACTCGGATCCACCTTGGTGGGGAGGACGTTGTTGATGGCGAGAGCGGTCGAGTCGGTGCGGTCGGCCATGAGAAATACGAAACACCTTACCCTATAACAGCGCGGCGGGAAGGTGCAACGCGCGGACCCTGCACCTACTGGTCTGGGCGCTACAATCCTGGGGTGCTCCGCAGGATCGAATCCTGGTCCGATTGGAAGATAGCAGCCACCACCGCGCTGGTGCTGCGCATCTTCTATTCGGCCGCGGCTGCGACGCTCTCCTATCTCATCCACCCCGACCCGGCGCTCGTTGGGAGCAATGCCCTCACGGAGAATCTACCGACGCCCGGAAGCCTGCACTACGCTCTGCTGGGCATTTGGGAACGCTTCGATACTCTGTGGTACCTCCGCATCGCGGATCGCGGTTATGACATGCCAGCCGCAGTCGTGTTTCATCCTTTATATCCTGCTCTCATCCGCGCGCTCATGCCGGTTACTGGCGGAATCACCGCTTCCCTGCTGGTCTCCACGATTGCGGCGGCGTTCCTGTTTGCGGGCATGATACGTCTGGCCCGATTGGAGTTTTCCGCCGAAGAACGGCTTCGGCCCGTGATTCTGCTGGCCGTCTGGCCGACCAGTTTCATCTTCTTTGCTGGATACACGGATTCCCTCGCCGCGGCACTGGTCGTCTGGTGCATTGTGTTCGCTCGAAGCAAGCGCTGGATTCCCGCATCCGGCCTCGCCTGCGCGGCTGGCCTGACGCGCTCGATGGGCGTACTCCTGGTCGTTCCGCTGGCCGCGATGGCCTGGCGGGAACGGCGCTCGAATACGTGGCCTGTGCTGCTCGCGCCTTCAGGTTCACTGGGTTATTGGGCGTGGCTGCACTTCACAGGACGCCCAACCATCGTCGACGCGTATCGGCAGTTCTGGAATACCCAGGTTGCGGCTCCTTGGACTACGCTCTGGCACGCTGTCAGTCAACTGTTCCGTCGACCCGATACCTTGCTCGCGTTTTCCCTGGTCGTTCTGGCGTTGTTTGCGTGGGCGGGAACCGTGGCGAGACGCAGTATTGAAGATCGCGTCTTTACCGCCGCGGTCGTCACGCACATCTTGCTGCGGCTGTGCACGCCTCCGCTGCTCGGAGTAGAACGCTACCTGCTTCCGGCCTACCCAGCCTTCTTGACGATGGCAGCGGCCCTCCAGAAGATGAGGGGCAACCGCTTCGCCTTTCTTTGTTGCGGACTGCTGGCCTTGAACCTGGCTTGGATGTACGCATTCCTGAACTGGTCGCTGGTTCTCTAACTGATCATGTCCGCACCTCTCGATTCCAGCCACTCGACCGCCGCGGCCAAGGGATCATCCGCGATGGCATCGACCAGTCCCATCTCGAAAGCGCGTACTGCCGTGATCTTCTCCGCGGCGATGAATAACTCCAAGGTGCGCCCCTTTCCAACCAGGCGCGGCAGGCGCTGAGTCCCGCCCCACCCCGTGATCAAACCGAGTGCGGCTCCGCGATGACCGAACACGGCGTGAGAGCCTGCGATGCGCCGGTGACAGGCCAGGGCCAGATCCAGTCCTCCCCCCATGCAATGCCCCTCGACGGCGGCAACCACTGGAGCCGGAAACAAGGCGATCGCGCCCATCAGGGTTTGCCCCATATGTGAGAACTGGAGCGCGTCTGGACCGGATAAGACAGCGATCTCATTCAGGTCGGCCCCAACGGAGAAGAAGCGCTGGTTCCCAGCGACGACAAGCGGCATGGCTCTTGCGCGGAGGTCGTCGACGATGGCTGTCAACTCCAGCACGCATGCCCTGCTGAGGCGATTCATGCCGTCGTCCGATGTCAAGCGGAGCACGGACGCGGAAGCGGCTTGTTCTACTCGGAAGAAGCGGCGGTTTATCACAGAGGGAGGAACTCGACGAGATTGTAGACTACGCGTTCAGCGCTGATGGCCTACCCCGCGGGGACTCCATGCGGCTTCACACGTCCGCGAATGAATTTCACGATGTCGTCCATGGCGGTGCCGGGTTGAAAGATCCCACCAACACCCGCTTTCTTCAGCCCCTCGATGTCCTGATCAGGGATGATGCCGCCGACCAGCACCAGAACATCGTCCATTTTGTTTTGTTTCAGCAGATCCATCACGCGCGGAACAATCGCATTGTGTGCACCGGAGAGAATCGAGAGGCCGATCACTTGCACGTCCTCCTGGAGCGCCGCGTTGACGACCATCTCCGGAGTTTGACGCAGGCCGGTGTAAATGACTTCCATCCCGGCGTCGCGAAGAGCGCGGGCGATCACCTTGGCGCCACGGTCATGCCCGTCAAGCCCGGGCTTGGCGACGAGCACACGGATTTTAGGATCAGCCACGGCTCTATTTAATCACAGAGAGTGCGGGTCGAGCAGGCGCAACGAGTCGCTACCGCGACTACCGATGGGTCGCCGGCGCTACGCTCATGCTCGCTGCTCGGACTGGCACGGGCGTGGGCCCCGCCCTTCCACGCTAGGGTTTCATCCCCAACTGCCAGAACAGAAACGAATACATGTCCGTGTTCTCTTCGATCTGCTTGGTCACTGGTTTGCCCTGTCCGTGGCCGGCTTTGGTCTCGATACGCAGCAGGATCGGCCTCTCTTTGCTGGCGCCGTTCTTGGCTTCGGCTTGCATCAGAGCCGCCATCTTCTTCGCATGCATGGGATCGACCCGCGTGTCGGTGTCGGCGGTCATGAACAGAATGGCCGGATACTCGACACCTGGCTTCACGTGATGATAGGGCGAGTAGGCGTAGAGAAAATCAAACTGCTTGGGATCATCGGCGGAGCCATACTCGGGAATCCAGAGCTTTGCGATCTGGAAATTCTGGTAGCGGAGCATGTCGAGCAGCGGAACGGCACAGATCACCGCGCGGAACAGATCTGGACGCTGCGTGATCATGGCTCCCATCAGCAGGCCGCCGTTGGATCCACCCAGGATCGCGAGATGGTCTTTGTCCGTGTATTTCTGGGCAATCAGATATTCGCCGGCAGCGATAAAGTCGTCAAAAACATTCTGCTTCTTGTCGAGCATGCCGGCGCGATGCCAGTCCTCGCCGAACTCGGAGCCACCACGCAGGTTGGCGACGGCATACACGCCCCCGTGCTCCATCCACAGATACATGGCACGGCTGAAATTGGGGGTCTCGGAAATGTTGAATCCGCCATAGCCGGTGAGCAGCACGGGATTCTTCCCGTTCTTTTCCAACCCCTTCTTATGAACGACGAACATCGGTACGCGAGTACCGTCTTTCGACTTGTACCAGGCTTGCTCGACTTCGAAAGCTGCGGGATCGATGGAGGGGGCGTCCACCTTGGCCCAGAGAGATGTCTTTTCACCAACGAGATCGTAACGGTAGATGGACGGCGGCACCGTGTAGGATTGGAATCCGTAGAACAGTTCATTGCTGTCCCACTTTCCGGCCGCTGAGAACACCGTGCCGATGGTCGGCAAGGAAATGTCCGCCAGTTTCTTACCCTCAAGATCAAAAGTCTTTAGCTCGGAACTGGCGTTGTGTTCGTACTGCGCGAATAGCTTGCCACCGGTAACACTTGCGCCCTGCAGCACTGCGTCAGTCTGGGGGATCAATTCCTTCCAGTTCTCCCGCTTGGGATTGGCTGCATCAGCAACAAACACGCGGTAGCGAGGAGCATCTTCGTTGGTAGTGATATAGAGCTTGCCCTTGAGGAAGTCCGCTGAGTAGAGAAATTCCTTGCCGGTCGTGATCTCAAGCGGAGGATTTTTTGAAGCCAGGTCCTGCAGGTACATCTCGGTCTTTGTCCATCCTTCGAAGACGGTGATCAGCAGCCACCGGCCATCTTCCGAGAGGTTGACGCCGGGAATATCCTGCGGGTTGCGGCCCTCGCCGAAGATGAGCGGGTCTTTCGCCGGATCACTGCCAAGATCGTGATAGAAGATCTTGACGTGGTAGACCTCTTCCCCTTCGGGAACATCGCCCTTCTTGGGGTGGCGGGAATAGTAGAAACCGGCGTCGTCCTTTTTCCACGCGACGCTGGCGAAGCGTGTCCGCTCAATGCTGTCGGGCAGGAGCTTGCCGGTGGCGCTCTCGATCACATGCAAAGTGCTTTCTTCCGAACCATTCGCCGACGCCCCATAGGCGACGTACCTGCCATCGTCACTGGGAAACCACCAGTCGAGCGCAACGGTGCCATCCGTCGACATTTTGTTGACGTCGACGAGCACGCGGTCTGTTCCACCTAAGCCTTCGCGCACATAGAGGACCGGCTGATTCTGGTTGCCCTCGCGACGGGTGTAGAAGTAATACTTGCCGCCAATCTGGGGAGCGTCGATCGTGCCGATCGTCAACAACTGCGATAGGCGCGCGTTGATCTTGTCACGTCCCGGCAACGGATCGAGAATGCTGCGGGTGTACGCCAGTTCCTCCTCGACGTACTGCTTCGTGTCAGGATCGTTGCGGTTCTCTAGGTACCGGTAAGGGTCGACGATCTTGTGCCCTTGGACGGTGTCCTCCACCGGAGCCACCTTGGCTTTGGGGGGAGCGGAAGGGGCAGAAGCATCCGCCGCCCAAACCATGATCGCAGTGCCCGTCAGCAACAAGAAGAAAAGCGTCAGCAAACGAAGACCTCCCATCATACGCACCTCGCTCGTTTCTCTTAGATCCGCTGCAGGCAAATAGGTTAGCAGCAGGGTCGTTGAAACGCGACCTCTCGTTGGCAAGAAGGCCTCCATTCCTGAAATGGCAGCACCATCACATCATTCAAAGCGACACGAAGTCGTGTGGAGGGTTCCTGAGTGAGACGGTGCGTCGCCAGAGTATTCGCAGCAGTCCACTATGCTCCAGACGCCAGCGTCCCCTCCGGGATGCGGCACGATCCAGGCAATTCACGCCGTCTCACACCACCATGTTCGCGAGTTCCCAATTTGATGGCGCGTCTGTTATCATTTTTTTGAACAACGCGCGCCAGCATGGAGCGCCATCACTCCTCAGTAGCTCAATGGCAGAGCATCCGGCTGTTAACCGGAGGGTTGTAGGTTCGAGTCCTACCTGAGGAGCCATTCTTTTTAGTAGGTTACAATCCCGCGATCCATTTGTTGTTCATTCGGCCATGCCGACGATGCGCCTGCGACGAGCGATCCACTGTTGCATCCTCCTGCTGATAGCGAACGCCGGTCTTGCTCAAACAAAGCCAGTTTCGAATGGTACAAGTACTGCGCAGCAAGCCCGGCGCCAAAAGATGGCCAATGATGTTTTCGCGAAGCTTCTGAGCGCCAGCGGAGATGTCACGAAGTCGGCGGCACGATATCGGAGCTGGCCACCCAGGGTGCGCGTGTTCAAGCGGGGAGAAACCGACCAAGGAGCCGCGATCGGCAACTACAATGCCTTCGCCGCCGCGCCGAATTGTTTACCCACAATCGGGATAACGCAGGGATTGATCGCGGAAATTTTGCAGGATCAACCTGATCGCATGGCCGCAGTCTTGGGCCATGAATTAAGTCACCTGCTGTTGGGCCATGTCGAATGTGGTCGCACTGCTGCCACGACCCGGCTCGTTGCCGCCGCCTATACGCGGGCTCAGGAATACGCCGCCGACAAGAACGGATTTGTGCTGGCCATGCGAGCCGGATACTCCAATCATGCTGCTCTGCAGGCGTTCCGCATCATGGACCAGAAAATGGGCTACTCGAGCTTCGAAGCATTGGGTGTGGATCACCCATCGTTCAAAGATCGAATCGCTCAGCTGGATCAGGACCAAGCGTCTCTTTGGCGCTCCATGAGCGCATTTCAGAACGGGGCGTATTTCCTGGCGGTTCAGGATTACAGCGCCGCTGAAGATTGCTTCCTGAGAGTCGTCAGGGAGTTCCCGGACGCCTTCGAGGCCTGGCTGGACCTGGGCTATGCCCGCCTGATGCGTTATGCCGACAACCTCAGCGAGGAAAATGTGCGCGGCCTGGGAATCGGACAATTGGCGGTCGGTGGCTTCTACACGCGCCCGGCGACTCTGGCCGCCAAAGTCCGCGGCATCGATCGTGAGCTGTGGAATAGCGCGCTACAGGCCCTCGAGCAAGCGCATCAGCTGCGTCCCCATTCCACGCTGGTGCAGGAAAATTTTGGAGTTGCCTATTTGGTCCACCCGGACGGCAGGCCTCAGTTGGACCGGGCGATTCCCTTTCTGGAACAAGCAGCCGGCCTGGCTCAGAAGGAATCCCTGAACCTTTCCAGCCGCATCTCCGTGGCCATCAACCTCGCCGTGGCCTACACGGCAAACGGGCGCGCTGCCGATGCCCTAGCCCAGCTGAACGGTGCTGCCAAGGAATATCCGGAGCTCAACGATGACCCGGACTCGCAATACTTCGCGGCATCAGCCCTCTCCTACAATTTTGCCTGGCTGGCGGCGGGTACCACCGACCCCCAACTTGCTGCGCGGACAGCCCAGGAATTTGAGCGGTACCTTGTCATCACGAACCGTAGTTCGGCATGGTGGCCAATCGCCTACCAACGATACGCGAGACTCTGTGACGTTGCGCGGGTTTCCCGGAAACAGGAACAGGAACTGCAGTCGCAGTTCCAGTCCCTGCGGCGGCCGATTGTCAGCGTCGATCTGAACAAGACGCTACGAGTCACACTCGGAGACAACCTGGAGCAGGTGCGAACCGCCCTGGGCGCTGGCAAAGAGATCGAGGTCACGAGAGGTCTGCACGAGATCCGGTATCCGGAGCGAGGCGTTTCCATCACCGGCGATCATCAGGTCCTGGCAATCATGCTGCAGGGACGTGGTGCACCCGCCCTCCCCGTTCGTGCTTATGGCGTGGGCCAGCGCGAAACGACCTTGCGCATCGGCATGCCGATGTCGGAACTGGCGAACGCGCTTAAGGGAGAGCGCTACGGAACCGTTCCCCTGATTGACGTCAACAGTCGAGTCTTCTATTTCCCCGCACTCGGCCTGGCCGTCGATTCCAGCGACAACCGGACCGTCACAGAACTGATCCTGGCCAGGATCCCGATCGAGTAATGTTCTGCACATAAAGGAGGCTGCACCGGAAGGGTGCAGCCTTTCTCTGCTTGGATCCCGATTCGCCAGGTTCTGCGATCGGGTTTGTTTCGATCCTTCTGCTCCTAGACGGCCCGCAGAACATACTGGTTGTAGACGGAGCCACGATTGACGATGCGGATGTAGAACACACCGGTCCAGCTCGGTGTGACGTACACGATGCAGTTATCGGTGTAGTCCGTATCACTGGTGATCAAGTTTCCGTTCTCATCGTAGACAAACAGATCCAGGTCTGTGTCACCGTCTCCTCTAACCTGGATGCGCGTCGTCTCCCCAGCGGGCAGGGTAACGGTATAGGTGTCAGTGTGCCCCGCCAGCACGACGTCGGTGTGATAGATGTTGACCTGCGCCTGGAGCGCTCCCGCGGTACAAAGGATGCCCATCAGAACCACCACCAGCTTCATTGCTTTCATCGCTTTCATGTCGCTTCTCCTTGTTGTTTGTTCTTAGTTTGTTTGGCTGTTTGATCAGCCTTCATCCACTCGTGCGACACTCTGGGAAAAACGGGGTCATGAAGTTTCCCAAATCGTGAGAGGTTCCTCATGCCATTAGCGGGGTAAGAACGGAGCTCATGGCCTGGAGACGGGTGTCTGTTGCCGGCTGTTCCTAAGTCACACAAAATAAGGAAGCTGCACCGGAGCGGTGCAGCCTCATTATTCGGAAACGGGCCGATTTGGTTGGCCCCGTCGATCGTTTCGCCGATCTAGACCATCTGCAGGGTGTACTGGTTGTAGACCGAACCGCGATTAACGATCCTCACGTAGAACACACCGGTCCAGCGGGGCGTGACCGTCACAACACAGTCGTCTGTGTAATCAGTATCGCTGGCGATGAGGTTCCCGTTCTGGTCGTAGACAAAAAGATCGAGGTCCGTATCGCCGTCTCCGCTGACCGAGATGCGGGTGGTTTCCCCGGCCCGCAGTGTCACCGTGTACGTGTCAATGTGTCTGGCCAGCACGGCATCCGTGTGGAAGATCGAGCCCTGCACCGGTTCAGCGTGGAGCGCTCCAGCCGTCCACAGGATACCCATCAGAACAACCACCAGCTTCATTGCTTTCATCGCTTTCATGTCGCTTCTCCTTGTTATTCTTAGTTTGATTGGCTGTTGATCAGCCTTCACCCACTCGTGCGACACTTCGGGAGAAACGGGGTCATGAATCTGTGGAAATCTTTCAAGTCTATTTTTGGCTCGAGAAAGGAACTGGAGTAGGTTGGTGATGTCCTAGCCGTTCCCGGCTGAGGGCTTGGGGACTTCTGCATGCAGTAACCGGACGATTCGATCTTTTCCCTTGCCGAGGGCGCCGAAAGATCGTACGATGTCGGCCTCGTTTGCCCCCCCGACGACGAAAACAATATCTAAGCATCTGGAGGTGCTTGTTCCATGCGCGCGATTCGTCTATCTGTTCTATTGACCTTCGTTCTGGTCGTGGCGTCCTACTCCTTCGCGGGAGTGCGGATTCGATCATCCTCGGAGAACGGGCAGGGCAGTTCAGAACCCGAGTGGAAGCTGCTGGGACGCAGCTTGTCGATGACACTCACTTCCCATGGCAATAAGGTGACCCTTGTGAGAGAAGTTGTATGTCCCGGCCAAGCTCTCTCCAGCGGCAACTGCGAAGACGGCGAGTATATTTTCCTCTTCCAGTTACGTGGGAACGCAACCCGGTTAAAAGTGTTGATTGGAAAGCTGCCCAGTGTGCCGACTGACCTTGGTGTGAACCAATGCAATGAAGGTGATGATCTCGGCAACTCCAATACCAGGCAGCTTTGCACGATCGACACCGATCCACCAAGCCTGGCGAACCTGGCCAATAACATAACGACTAACTCCAAGAACAAGACGAGCGTCAATTTTCTGATTCCGAATATCCCCGCATTTCCGACGGGATCAGATGAGGAAGAAGGGCAAGGGCTCACGATTTTCATCCACATCAAACAAAGCGCACCTCTCCCGGTGACCTATCCGAGTGTGGGGTTGGGCATCTATTAGAAGTTCACAAACCGTGTGTTCGGCAGGTCTCGGCGGCCCGGCGGGCAATCAGTCCGAAGCCCGCTTGGGCTGCATCGGAGGCAAGCGAGTCGCAGCTTGACTTCGCCGCACGATCGCCGCTGATTGCCTGGCTCTCGGCCCGCGCCAGCCGAGCCGTAAGCTGGATAAAGCCGAGGTGACGTTTCCTGGCGTCACTGATGATCTGGTCCTGCTCGGTCACCGCATCGCCGACATTTCCCGTTCTCGCGCGAAGTCTGGAACTCGTGATTTCGAGCCCGGTGACAACCACCAGGTCGCGACTGTCGAGTTCTCGGGCTCTTTCCAATTGCCGCGCGGCCAGGTCCAACTTGCCCGCGGCCAGAAGGGTCCGGACCAACACATTCAAAGCGACGGTCTGGAGGTCGCGATCTCCAGTGGCTTCGAATTCCCTGGCGGCACGATCCGCCATGGTCTCCGCCTCCTGCAGTCTGTTGTTCTCGAGTGCCACCTCGGCGAGGGCGGCGTGGCTGTCGGCAATACCCGAAGTATCACCGATTTCGGTGCGGACATTCAGCGCTTCACGATAGCTCTTTTCGGCTTTGGCCAAGTCGCCCCGGGCAAGGTAAACATCACCCATCGCCCGCAGGGACGCAGCGGTCTGGCCTTTCAATCCCAGATCGTGGCACGCTCCAAGGGTCTGGTCCAACTCGTTCTGAGCTGAGGCCAAGTCGCCTTCGGCATAGGAGATCGCGGCTAAGTTCAACTGCGCTTCGACTACTTTCGTCCGATCTCCGATCGCTCGAGCTGTCGCAATCGAATCCTCCAGCATCTTCCTGGCGCCTGTGAAGTCTCCCTTCATCATGAGGTTGGCGCCGAGGTTGATCTCCGCCGCGAGCTTATCGACCTGATCTCCCACCTCGGCGGCTACGGCGAGCGCCTGCTGATAGGAGTTGGTCGATTCATCCAGCTTCTGATCGGTGAGCAGGATATTGCCGAGGTTCAACAAAGCGCCGGCAACGTCGGCTTGCGCGCCCGCTTCGCGCGCCAACTTCAGCGCGTTCTCAAATTGAGCGCGAGCCGCCGGATTGTTCCCTTCGTCTGCGAACGCATTGGCAACGCAGGTCACGCTCTTCGCTTCGCGCTTCAGGTCATGCGACAAGCTGAATTGGTCCGCGGCCGACTGGCCGAACTTTCTTGCTATCTCAAACTCGCCAAGTCTGCGGTGTGCCTGACATTGTTGCAGCAGTGCATCCGCGGCCAGCAAATGGGATCCGCGGCGATTCGCTTTGTCGAAGGCCGTCTTCGCGACCAGGCTTTGACGACGGTAGTCTGAGACAGCGTTGGCCGCTTGCGCCTCGACCAAGTCGATTCTCGGATCGTCCCTTTGCGGCCGGCCCAGCTTGCGCGCGCTTACTAGAGTCCCGAGCGCGTCCTGGGCTCTTCCTGCCGACAGCTGCGCCGAAGCCAGCTTCAAGGCATACTCGAGATCGTCGGGAAAGAACGTCCAGAGCGATTTGTACAGCTCTATAGCCTGGTCCCACTGTTTGCCGGCCTGGCGGTACTCAGCATCGATCAGCAGCGCGTCCCTCCGTTCCAGTCCGGCTGCAAGGTCATGAGCGCGGCGGCCTTCGACGGCAGCCTCGCTGTCCGCGCCCAGTTCCGAAAGAGTTCGCGCAAGAACCGCATGCAGGGCAGCGTTGTTCGGATCTGAAACGATTGCCTGCTGGAGCAGATTCCTCGCACCGACGTACTCAAATGTCCCAAGCTTATCGAGCGCTTGGGAATAGAGCCGCATCGCCTGCGCATTACCGGGCTCCTTGGCTCGCACGGCGGTTACTTGCTCTGCGGGCGCTTCACTAGTGCCGCATTTCCGACGCAAGGCCGTGCCGAGCCGCCCGACCACGCCGAAAAAGTCGGCTTCCGTGCCGGTCTCCGACAGGTCCGAGATCGTGTCGCCGGTCAAGGCGTTCTGCAGGCGCAGGTCTATCCGCAATTTACCGTCGATATCGAGGTACGATCCTGTCACCACATAGTCGCTGCCGAGGCTCTGATAAATGGCCGATAGTGTTTCGGGCGAAAGGCTCCCGGCCTTGGGCACGGCCAACTCGTGTTTCACGCGCGAAACCGTCTCGCCCGGAATGGTGCGTACGATATCTCCCGCACCGACCTCGGTTCGCAACATCTCGGAAAGAGCCGTCGAAATCCAATCGTGCTCCGGCTTCTGCGACAGATTGTTGAAGCCGAGGAATGCCACCGCCAGACGCGCACCACGGTCACGAGCCTGCGGCTGCGCCGCCGCTTTCACCACCGTCTTCTCGGATACTGGAAGCAATATCTCGCCCCGGTCATCCAGATAAAAGGATCCGTAGTCGGGTGTCTGGGCCGACGCGGTGGCGCGTCCCACCTGCTGTTGCAGATATAGACCCAGCTCAGAAGATGTCACAACTCCGTCGCCGTCGAGATCGGCACTGCCAGTCTCGATTCCATCGATCAGAGCGCCCGTGAACAGGGAATGCCCAGAGAGAGATCCCTTGTCCGAAGCCAGTTGATTGCGTCTGGCCGAACTAATGACTTTCCGGCTGACCCGTTGACCGAGGTCACGCTGATACCGGAATTCGCCGCGAAAAGTATCGACAGCCCGCCCGAGCGCAAAGCCGCTGTAACAGGAGTCGAGAAGTACCAGAATATGCCGCGCGGGAAGCTTGCCGATCATGTCAAGGAACTGGTCGACCTGGATGTAGTCGCTCCACTGTTCCTCCTGTCCCGGCGCCCGCGCGTCGAAAGGAACCAGGAATCCGGTTTCGACTTCTTTTCCGCCGATCTTGTCCACGCGACTGGTGCCGTGGCCGGCAAAAAAGACTACGAGTTCATCGTCTGGCTGGAGCTGCCGGCGAACCTCGTCGTCGATCAGGTGCAGGATGTCACGCTTCGAAGCCCGCTCATTGAGAAGTTGGCCTGCCGTAGAGAAACCCAGTTTTTCCCGCATGACCCTCGCAAAGCCTGAGGCATCTCCAACGGCGTTTCTCAGGGAAGGCCACTCACGATACTCATCGATGCCGACGATGACCATCAGACGCCGGCCGTTCAGGGCTTGGGGCTCCGGTTCCGCTACTCCCATCCCTCGCGAAGTCCCAGCCTGCTGACCGGAGGCGAGCTCGGCCAACCAGATCAAGCATAAGAACGGTGGAAGAAACAGAGCCCTGCGCAATCGTGAGAAGAGAGTGTGCTTCATTGACCTCGATTGGCCTTAATAGCGGGCGTCATTTGGAGCTGACGGACTGAATAACCCAAGTTCCACTCCGCATCTTCGCTAGCTTCAACTCCAGCTTGCTCGTCGTTTCCAGAGCTACGTTCCCTTTGCTGAAAAACCCAGCCACCTGTCGGGCATGGACTACGGCAGAGTTCCCATTGACCTCTATTGCATCTTTGTCCAGCGAAAGCGAAAGAGCCACCCTATCGTACTGTTCAAACTTATCCCGCAGTGCATTCAATTCAGCCTCGGGAATGCTAGGCCAGACCTCCTCGATGCCAGTCAAGTTCTTGCCCTCGTAGGCCTGCCGGTAACGATTCAGCGTTGCCTCGATCGCAATTCCATCTACCTGGCTCGTGCCGGGTCCAAAGGTTCTCAGGTCCGGTGGATTTTCCTGCACGACCGGAGGTTGCTTTGGGCCGAGTCCCGCCTGGCCATCGCCAGCCGAATTCTTGCTCGGCCGAATCACAAACACCGCCGCAGCGATCACTAAAGCCAACACGAAAACGCCGAGCCCGGAGGCCTTGAGGAAGCGCGGAATGGCCGGTGACTTCTTCGCGGAACTTTTCTTCTTTCCCGGTGCAGGCTCGACTGGAATCAGAATGGTCAGCGGAACCGACACGATACTCTTCTGGTTTGAAATCGCTGCTGAAGCATCTGTCGCCAGCAGGCGAATTGGACGCGAAACGATGATCTCATCGCCGGTGAGTAACTCCAGATTGACGACCAGTTCCCCCGTGATGCGAGGGGTGATGAGAAAAGTCTGCGGGGAAGAGTCTCCTTGCGGCGCGACGCGGACTTTCTTGGTTTGCGATCGCGGCTCGAAATCCGGCGATTCCAGCCGCAGAAGGATCTCCGCCGGCTTGGGCTTTCCCGACTCATCGAGCGCAAAATCGAGTTCAAAACGCCTTTCGCGCACATCGTCGGGGCTGAATGCCGGTGTCGCCTCATCCTCATCCGCAAGACAGCCGCGGAGCCCCCGCGAATCGAGGCAGCGCACCAGCGCCATCACTTCGGTCGACTTCCCGACGCGCGACTCTTTGGGAGCCGCTGCCTCGAGGACGCGCGCTTGTGTCTCTACCAAGGGCTTGCCCGCGTCGGAAGCGCCTCTTTCTCCACGGAGTTCTGCGACGACATCCTGCACATTGGCAAACCGCTTGGCGGGATCGCGTTCCAGACACCGGAGGATCGTTCTCTCCCATGCCGGACTGATGTCAGGCAAGAATCGCCGCGGTGGAGTCGGCGGGTCCGATAGCCGCTTCAAGGCGGCAAGCACCGGCGTTTCCCCCTGGAAAGGGCGTTCCCCAGTGACCATTTCGTAAAGAACAAGACCCAGAGAGTAGATATCCGATGCCGCCGTCGGCATGCGGCCTTCGATCTGCTCGGGTGACATATACGCAGGCGTGCCGGAGCAGTCGCTGGTCAGGCTCAGGGTCGTTGACGACGGCGAGATCACGGGGCGAGCAAAACGTAGCGCCAGCCCAAAGTCCGTCACCACAACCCGGGTGATCGTTTGAGGACCGTCACCACTCACTAACATGACGTTTCCAGGCTTGAAGTCTCGATGCACAATACCGGCATCGTGAGCGGCGGAGAGCGCAGCCGCCATTTGCAGAGCGAACGATTGCGCTTCAACCAACCCCATGCGCCCATGTTCCCGCAAACGCCGAGAAAGAGTCATGCCACTCAACAACTCCATGCTGACGAAGACAATCTCCTCGCCCTGTGGAAGCGTGTGGCGGAAGAGATCGAACACGCGGCAGACGTTTGGGTGAGTGACTTTTCGGGCAAAGTGAATTTCTCGTTTGAAGCGCGTGAGGGCATCCGGCCGATTCAAGACATCGTGGCGGATCGTTTTCAGGGCCACCCTCTCGCGCAGTTCCAGATCTTCGGCTTCGTAGACCTCTCCCATGCCGCCGGCGGCGATGAAGTGAACGATGCGGAACCGTCCGGAAAGAAGGTCGCCCTCGTGGAGCCGGGGTGACGGCGGGACGCCTGGGATGGGGACGTCGGGCGTTGGGACATCTGCCAGGACCGGAACGGAAAGAAATCCGCTGCCGAGATCCCCATGTTCGGCGAGCAGTCGTTTCACTTCTTCAAGCACATCCGGCTCGATAGCCGCCTGGCCGCGAAGGAACAGGATTCGCTCCTCCGGCGTCAGGGATAGCGCTTGTTCAAAAAGCGTCTTAACTGCTTCCCATCTTTGTGGCGCGGCCGCCATGGCTTCGTCTCAGGTCTCCGTGGAGCCAGGCTTTCGCCACGCTCCATTCCCGTTTCACCGTCTTGGGCGATATCCCCAACACATCGGCGGCCTCTTCCACAGTCAGGCCACCGAAGAATCGCAGTTCCACAATCTTGCCCTGGCGCGGATCCAGCTTGGTCAGGCGTTGCAGGGATTCGTCAATCTTCATCACTTCCAGAGATTTCTCTGGGGTAAAAGCGAGGGCGTCATCAAAAACAACCATCTCCTGCCCGCCGCCACGCTTCTTGCGAGAGTGCCCACGGGCATGGTCTACAAGCAATTGCCGCATCAACTGCGCAGCGATGCCGAAGAAATGCGCTCTGCTCTGCCAGTCCGGAACGTCCTGCCGAACCAGCTTGAGGTAGGCTTCGTGCACCAGGGCGGTCGCCTGCAGCGTGTGATTCTCACGTTCGCGCCGCATGTAACTGCCTGCCAGCTTGCGGAGTTCGTCGTAGACCAGAGGAATCAGCTTGCCCTCCGCCTCCGGATTTCCCTTCCGCACTTCGGCAAGCAGCAGGGTGACGTTTTCGGGCTGCTCCATGGGACTCCTTTGTTGCCTGACTTACCCCAAGTTAGGTCGGAATTCTATCCCAAAACGACGCCGTCCGATACCTACCCAACAGTGCCAGGAACTTCCATCGATCCCCGGACGAACTGGCTGGATGTTTCTGGACAATCCGGGCAACTCCTTGGGTTTCTAGGAGAAGTGTTGACACTGCAAATTTCGTCCTGTAGTTTGCGCTCTCGGGTGAGAAATTCTGGTTTGGCGACCAGGTGTGTACACTTACGCTGGACGAACTCAACGGACACGTCAATTCCTCGAGACAGGTTTCACACAGGATCGGTCGGTCTCAATCATGAAGTCACATGGCCGCATGCACGCGCGATTGATTCTGGTATTTCTTGGCATTGTGTTGACCGTGAGCGCTCGTGCGGAGGTCAAGTATGCACTCCTCGTGGGGATCGACAACTATGCGCCCCAAGGTAGCCACATCCGCCCACCCGAGTTACCGCCGGTCAACGAGAAGTTTTACGATCCCGGGGGAAGCCGATGGGATCTCCCTACCTGGCCGAATCTGTCGGGCGCGGTCAACGACGTCAAGGCCATGCAAGCGTTGCTGACGAGCAGAAAATTCGCCTTCCCCAACGACCTCGGCCACATGGATGTCTTGACTAATACGCAAGCCACCCGCGCCGTCATCCTCGGTGCCATGCAGAAGTATCTCGTGGATCTGCCGTCCAGGGGAGACACTGCCGTCTTCTATTACGCGGGCCACGGATCGCAGCGCCGCAACTCGAAAACTGATAAGCCGGACAAATTGGACGAAACGATTGTGCCCTCCGACGCCAATACCGGTGAGTACGACATTCGCGATAAAGAAATCGCGCGCATTCTGAACAAAGCACTGGACAAGGGCATCCACGTGACTGCGATCTTCGATAGCTGCCACAGCGGAACGATCGCGCGCGGCATTCCAATGGGTTCCGCTGGCTCCGCACGTTTCCTCGGATATGACCCGCGAGACGCTGCCGATCCTTCGGATACCCGTCCCGACGGCACTGCCGTGCCCCGTCCCGAGGACAGAAACGACAATGCGGCGCTGGTATTCACCGCCACACAGCACGATCAGCTTGCGCGCGAATCGAAATTCGAGGATGAGGATCATGGCGCCTTCACTGTGGCCCTGATCGAAGCTCTGAACGCGTTGTCGGCTAACTCACCCGCCCGCGACGTCTACAAACGGGTGAAAGTCGTGATGCAGGGGATGGAACTTGCCGACCAGCAACCGGTACTCGGAGGCACGGAGGCACGTCAATCCAATCCGCTATTCGGAGCCGGATCCTCGTCTTCCCGTTTCACAGTTGCCGTCGCTCCCGAGGGGGTACTCCGCGACGGCCGCGTCGTACTCGATGCCGGCGTGGTCAGCGGACTTGGCCGTGGAAGTGAACTGGTGAAGATCGGGGAAGGAAACGACGCCGCGTCCCTGCACCTTCGCGTGGCCGAACTCGTCGATCTCAACAAGTCCATCGCCGAGGTACTGACGCCGCGTGCTGCGATTCAGCCCGGCGATCTCTTCCGCCTGGAGAAGTGGGCCCCCGCTTCGCGCAGCCGGCTACAAGTCTGGAAGCCTCCAGCAACCCTCTCGTCACGCGATCTGGAGGAGTTTGCCGGCGAACTCGCCGCTCTCCGCGAATCCAGAAAGCTCACATGGGTTGACGATCCGGTGGTCATGCCTCCGACTCATGTGCTCAGCTGGGATGGCTCCTCCTGGAAGCTGACGACCACTGGTGGCGGGAGTAAAGTGCTCGGGCCGCGGCCGACTTCCGTGCAGATCGTCGAGTCGGCGGGTTCGGCAGCGCGGCTGTTCGTCAATCTTCCGTTGACCAAAGAGATGGCGGCGCAACTCAACATGGGGGACCACCTCACCATCCAATCCGCACATTCCCCCGGCCTGGCACGCTACCTGCTTGTCGGGCGTTTGCAGGGTTCGTCGGTCGAATACGCATGGGTACGCCGTGACGTCATTAGTGACGCCAAGACCAGCCCAGTTGTCGGTGCTTCAACCGGACCAGTGTGCTCGCCGGATTCTCCGTACCCCTCACGAACGGATTGGATCGATGCTCATTCGCGTTCGGCGGACGAGGACCTCTCCGATTTCGCTGTCAGACTTGCGCGAGTCCACGCCTGGCTGAACTTGCCCCAGCCGCCGGCGGGTGGGGAAATCGCGTTTCCGTATAGGCTAACGTTGAAGAAGCGCGACTCCGCCAAGGAGTTGTATGTCGATTCCGGAACGGTCGCCGAGAATGAGGAGTATGACCTCGTTCTTCGCAGCGACGGTCCCGTTCCAGTGTCCACAGCCCGGCAGTGGGTCTATGTACTGGGCATCGATTGCAGCGGCGCCGGTAAGCTTCTCTACCCGTCAGCGACAACTGCCGAAGGGAACCTCAAACCCGATCGCGGCAAGTTTGACCAAGAGATTTCTCTCACCGGTTCAGGCACGCCGGTTCGCATCATGCCGCCGTTCGGCATCGACACGTATATCTTACTGACGACCAGCGATCAGTTGGCCGACCCCAGCGTATTGAATTTTCAGTCGGCGACGACTCGGGGTTCGCGCGGCTCGCCGTCGCCGTTGGAGGACTTGCTGGGCAGCGCGAGCGCTGGCATGCGAGGAATGGATCGTCCCATCCCGAGCGACTGGTCGCTTCAGACTTTGGAGATTCACAGTGTTCCCAACCGGAAATGAAGATCGGAGAGGTTGACGCCCCGTTTCGTATTTACTCAGTCTCCGCTACGCTGCGAACGAGGACGATTTCCTCGACGGTCTTCTGCGGTCCGACTCGGGCGGCGATTCCAACGCCGGGATAGAAGCGGTAAGGGACCCAGGTATCGAGAAGGCCCTCATAGCGATAGGGCTGATCCGCCAGCACTCCTTCCAGATCCTCCGTCGTCATTCCGTAACGAATGGGCTTCTCCCGAGAGGTAGGGCCCATCTGCCGGAGTTTCACATCAGGGGATTGCTTTCCATTGAGGATAATGGCGACGACAACATCAGACGCAATAACGTCCATCGAGTGGTCCGGATATCGCACCCGCTGGAGACTTGTGCCGGGAATGCTTCCCACTTGCTGTCCGGGACCGATTCTCGCGTTTGCCTCCGGAAAGGGTTCACCCAGCTGAAGCATCTTCCCGCCGCCAAGTTCGACCGCAGCGACCGTGCGGAATGGTGAGCGATTCGCGGCCGCAAGTTGGCTCTGGGTAACGCAACCGTTCGCCAATTGAGCACATATCTTGACGTATTTCTCATACGCCAGCTGCCACCAGACCGATGTGCTCGGCGAATGCCTGAGGTAGCGTTCCAGAAAATCGGTTGCGTGCTGCTGATCTGTCGCGCTGTCGGAGCCAGCCAGCAGCACTCCGGAGTTGTAGTAAAGAGCGGTGGCCTGCAGGAATAGCTGTTCGTCGGCAGCTTTGGCTGGGTTATTCCACAGAAACTCCAAGGCCTTCTGCGCGCCATCGCGATCGCCCGCCGCCAGATAGGCGACGGCCAGATTGTTGACTACCGCACGCGCCGCCGTTTCACCAGCCGGATTCTGCAAAGCCTTGTCTGCCGCCATCAGCGTTGTGGCAGACTCCAGGTATGCAAGAGCCTCTTTGGGCTTCGGGCCAGAAGGCGAAACGAGATTTGCCAGTCCGAGATTCGCTTTCACCATCGCCAGACTTGGGTCCTTCTGTTCCGCAGCGGTGAGCACTTGCACAGCTTCATTCCAGAGTCCGGCATCGATGCCGCGAACCTTCGACTTCAGGTGCAACGATTCGCCATAGAAAGAGCCGGTCGCCACTTCCCCGATACCAAAGGAGCGAAGGTCGGCGTCCCCGAGTTGATCGATATACTGCATGAGCAGCGTATAGCCCAGATTGGCAGTGACGTCGGCCGCCTGCGGAAACTCACGAAGCACGGAACGGAAGCAGCGCGCAGCCAACTCATAGTTCTCTGTTGAAAGGAACGACACGCCATCCGCAAACGCGCTCATGTTGCGCCACAGCGGCGCTTGATCTTTGTCCAGACGAGCCAGTCGATCAGCCCACGAGGGATGATCCGCACTGAGCGCTTCGAAGGAAGAGTAGTGAGAGGCGGCGTCGAGCAATTGCAGGGCCTTGAGGCCAGCGCGCACCGAGAAACCGGCCGCCAGGGCAAATTCGTAGCCCTTGGCATCCGCGGCATACTCCTGCTCGCGGGTCGCTGCTAACGCCAAAACCGAAGTCGTCTCTTTTGTGGACGTGCACATGGGGTGGCCCAGGACAACATGCCCCAACTCATGCCCCAGGATGAGAGCCAGCCGGTCTGGATCGCCCTGCACGACATTGCTCATCAATTCTTGAGAGATGCGCACGATGGGATGGCAATCAGGCGCCGACGCAAACGCATTCATCCGGTTCTCTTCCGCAACTCGAGCCCCGTCGCGCTCCGCAGTAATGACTGCCGCCTCAGGAGGCCAGGAAGCATACTTGTCCGCGGGTCGCGTAACTGAGGCTGACGACAATAGTCTGTCAAAGACGGATTTGACTAGCGCATCATCAGCCGATTGCTGGCCGAACAGGCACGTAGCCAACAAAGCAAATGCCAGGGATGCCAGCCCGCAACGTAAGCACATTGCCAACTCCTTCGAACCAAAGAAATGACTATCTCAAAGACTGCAATCCTCACACCCGGTGGTGCGCTAAATCAGCGGGTCAAAAGCAGTCGACGCCAAACGGCAGTACCAAACTGCATGTGAGTTCCACCGCACGCATCTTCCCGTCTTGGTGTGCAAAATCTTCACCTATTTGGGTAGTTCCACCTTGCCCGTGATGGTGAACTTGCCGATTTGAACAGGTGCCGATTCCTGGGGCTGCGCACCGCCCAACGAAACCGTGTATTCGCCGGGCATGATCACACGATTGCCATCAGCATCCACCTGGCCGAGGGAGCGTGGATCGATAGTGAGGCTGATGGGAGTCGACTCACCGGCTGACAAGTGCACGCGCTTGAAACCCGCGAGCGCGCGGAGAGGAGTCTTATAAGCCTTCGGCTGCATCAGATAAAGTTCGACCACCTCGTCGCCCGCCACCGCGCCTGTGTTCTTCACCTCGCCTTCCACCGTGACAGGATCGCCGGCCTTGATGTCCGACGCAATTCTCAAGTTGCTATAGGCGAAGTTCGTGTAGCTGAGTCCGAAGCCAAACCCGTACAGCGGCTTGTCAGAGAAATAACGATAGGTACGGCCCTTCATGGAGTACTCTTCAAATGCCGGGACCTGGCTCAGCGATGAATAGAACGTCAACGGAAGGCGCCCGGCAGGGTTATTGTCTCCGGCCAGAGTCTCGGCGATGGCTGTGCCGCCCTCGGCTCCCGGATACCATGCCTCCAGGATGGCGTTGGCGTTCTGCTGCGCCCAGTTGACGGCGAGCGCACTGCCGTTCTGCAGCACCACCACTAGCGGCTTGCCGGTAGCGGCGACCGCCTTCAATAGATCCTCCTGAGCCGCAGGTAAGTCAATCGAAGTGCGATCCCCGCCGCTGAACCCCGCCAGTTTCACCGGCATCTCTTCGCCCTCAAGCGACGGAGAAAGACCCACGAACGCAACCGTCACTTCCGACTGCCTGGCTGCCTCAACCGCCTCGTCGCGCAGGGCCGACGCCGGAGCCTGCCAGGAAAGGTCAATTCCCGCAGTACCAGTTCCGTGGAGGTACTCTAGACGGATCGGGTGTGGCCGCAAATCGGCGAAGGTCACGGGCGATTGGATCACTTCGCCGCGTTCGGCAGTTTTTTTGCCGCTTTCGACCAGCAGCTTCCCGTCGAGATACAGGCGGAACCCTTCTGCATTCTCGCAGGCATAGCAATAATTGACGCGCACGCCCAGCTTGTATTCGCCGGGCGCGGGCGGAGTCAACGTTCCACTCCAGCGCACCGAGTAGTTGTTGCGTTGCAGACCGTCCACTGGAATGACCTTGTCCCAGTTGAAGTTGATGTTGCGATCGATGCGTGTAAGCACAGGCTTGCCGCTGAAATCAGGCGAGCTGAAGTACTCGCCAGTGAGGCCATTCCCTGAACCGTCAGCAGGATGAAGCGCGGTGTGCTCGACGGGCACGGCGAAGCCTTCCACCAACGTGGAGCCCTGCGCATAAGCTACCTTCGCGGAAGGAAACCTCTTCTCGATTCCGTTAATCGGATAGACCGGCGAGGGCGGCGGCCCGTTGTAGTTGCCTTGCAGCGACTGGATGAGCTCCGCAGTCGGGCCCACGACGGCGATGCGAGAGATCCCGGGTTTCAGGGGGAGCGTGTGATCCTGATTTTTCAGCAACACGATGGATTCCCGCGCCGCGCGGAGCGAAAGCTCCCGATGCGCGGGCGAGTTGACCTCGCTCATCGGAATGTTTCCATAAGCAAAGCTCGACGCTGGGTCGAACATGCCAAGCTTGAATCGCGCGCGGAAGAGGCGGCGCAACGCGGTGTCGAGGTCGGACTCCTTGATCAGGCCCTGATGGACCGCATCGACGAGCGAGGGAAACGCCTGCCCCTGGCCGTAACCACACTCCAGATCGGTACCGGCCTTGACGGCCGCCGCCGCCGCGTGGGCCATGTCGGGAGCGTAGTGATGTCCGCTGCTGACGTCGGCGACTGCGGCGCAATCGCTGACGACATAGCCGTCAAACTTCCACGCGTCGCGCAGATGATCGCGCAGGAGCATGGTGTTAGCACAGGCGGGCGCTCCGTCAATCGAGTTATACGCGCACATCACGGACTGGGCGTGCGCCTCAGTCACCGTGGCGCGAAAGGCGGGCAAGTAGGTGTCCTCGAGATCGTGCGGCGAGGCATTCACATTGAAGCCATGCCGCAGCGGCTCGGGCCCGCTATGTACCGCATAGTGCTTGGGGGTGGAAACGACTCTGAAGTATTGAGGATCGGCCCCCTGCATGCCCGTCACAAACGCCACGCCCATCCGGCCGGTGAGGAAGGGATCCTCTCCATAGGTTTCCTGGCCGCGCCCCCAGCGCGGATCGCGAAAGATATTGATGTTCGGCGCCCAGAAGGTGAGCCCAAAGAACATTTCATGATGGTCCTTCCGCATGGCTTCGTTGTATTTGGCGCGCGCTTCGGTGGAAACGGTCTCGCCCATGGCATGGACAAGATCGGTATCCCAGGTGGCCGCCATTCCGATTACCTGCGGAAAATTCGTTGCGTAGCCGGCAAAGGCCACGCCGTGCAGGCCCTCATTCCACCAGTCGTACTTCGGAACACCAAGGCGAGGGATCGCGACCGCATGGTCGCGCATCTGGGAAACCTTCTCTTCCAACGTCATACGGCCAATGACATCGTCGACACGCTGGTCCAAGGGCAACGCTGGGTTCATGTACGGAAAAGCTTGTGCGGTGGCTGGTGACTGGGCAGGTACCGGAAACGCTACCCACGCGACGGCAGCCAAGAGTCCGAAAAATCTGCTGAGTGCACGGACGTAGAGAGGTGACATATAGATAGCCAGCTCCTGATGATGAGTTTGAAAAGGACGTGCCATTATATGTAGGAGAGGCTCGATTGCCTATTTCGGAACATTGTGTTGCATCGAGCCGCCGGCTCAGCCAGCCACAGGTGAAACATTGGACATTCACTTAGTCGACGGCACCTACGAACTGTTTCGTCACTATTACGCGCTGCCTTCAGCGCGGGATGAGAACGGCCGGGAAGTCGCGGCTGTCCGTGGCGTGCTGGCGTCGTTGCTGGGCATGCTCCGCGGTGGGGCCACACATATGGCGGTTGCGACCGATCACGTGATTGAGTCGTTTCGCAACCAGTTGTGGTCCGGCTACAAGACCGGCGATGGCATCGAGCCTGATCTGTTGGCGCAATTTCCTCTTCTAGAAAGTGTGCTGTCGGACGCAGGTATTGTCGTCTGGCCGATGGTGGAATTCGAAGCCGACGATGCTCTCGCCGCTGCCGCCGTGGCGGCCGCTCGCGATCCGCGAGTCGGACAAGTGATCTTGAGCTCGCCCGACAAGGACCTTGCCCAGTGCGTACGCGGAACGCGAATTGTTCAACTGCATCGGCGCACCCGCGTCACGCTGGACGAGGCCGGTGTCGTTCAGAAATTCGGAGTTTCGCCGGAATCGATTCCGGACTATCTGGCGCTGGTGGGCGACTCGGCCGACGGCTATCCGGGCCTGCGGGGCTGGGGTGCGAAGTCATCGGCTGCCGTTCTTGCGAAGTTCGACCATCTCGAATCGATCCCCTCGGACTGGCGCGAATGGCACGTGAACGTCGCCAATGCAAGCGCCCTGGCAGATACTCTCATCGCCGACCGCGACCTCGCGCTCCTCTTCCGCACCCTGGCGACGCTGCGAACCGATCTGACACTTTTCGAGGATTTGGATGAATTGCGTTGGAATGGCCCATCAGCCGCGTTCGATAACCTGGCGGCAAAGCTGGATGCGGCGCGAGCGGAAAAACCTCCGGCGTCCGGAAAAAGAGTTGCCGCGAGATCACGAAATCTCCGGAACTGATTCCACGATCAGCCCTGCCCTTCCAGCACGCAGAAAACTCTTCACCCGCGTTTGCCAAGTCCTTCCGCTGGTGCAATCCAACCCGTAGTTCGACGCGCTACATTCCGAACCGCTCGCGGTATGCGCTGGGGGATACTCCGGTGTGTCGCTGGAATAGTGCGCGGAAGAATGCGACGTCCTGATATCCGACGGCATCACTGATTTCCTGCATTGTGCGATGGTCGCTTTCCAACAGGCGTTTGGCGGCGGCAACCCGCAACTTCTGCAGATAGATCAACGGACTGTCGCCCGTAGCCTGCTTAAAACGACGAACGAAATTGCGCAGGCTCATGCGCGCTCGCTCGGCCGGAGCTTCGAGCGGGAAGGTGCGGTGAAAATTCTGGTGCAGCCACTCCTGGGCACCGGAAATGGCTTCATCGGAATGTTCGGTTTTCAACGGGACCACGGCGAATCCCGCTTGCCAGGCGCGTGGAGTTTCGATGAGCAGCGCTTTGGCGGTTTGCATCGCAATGTCATGGCCGCAAAATTTCTCCACCAGGTAGAGGCTGAGGTCGATCGCCGCATGCACTCCCCCGCCACAATAGAAACCGCGGTCCTCCGTCACCATTAACTCCGGCATCCAGTTCACCTTGGGATACATCTGCCGAAACCGGTCGGCCAGGCCCCAGTGGGTGGTGGCCCGCTTGCCATCCAGCATTCCCGTCGCCGCAACCAGACCCACGCCCGAGCAGACACTGGCGACGGCAACCCCGCGATTGTGCCAACGCCGCAGCCAGGGTACAACCGCTGCATTGCGTTCGAGCACGTCGTCCACACTCAGTCCCGTGGTGGGAATAAAGATGAGATCAGTCTTGCGAATATCGGATAGCGCCGCTTCAGCGTGGACACGGACCGACCCATCACAGCGAACCCCACGTCCATCGGCCGATGCGGTCGTGACATGAAAGCGAGGCGCTGGCCGCGTGCCTGTAAGAATGTTCCACAGATTGCCGGCATGGCGGAAGACCTCCATGGGGCCGATCGCCGTCGATGAGAACATCTCGTCCAGAAACAGAACAGTAACCTCTTTCATGATGTCTCCTCTGGAAGGTCGTTCGACGACGGCGTTGGCCTAATCACCTACGCATAATGGCATATCTGCCATCTTGTGACAAGGGCACTTCGCCTCTATCCTGCCAGCGTCGGTAATTGATTGCGGTATCGGAGGAGACAATGAAGAAGTACATGATCGAACGGGAGATTCCAAAAGTGGGGACTCTCGAAGGCGAGCAACTGCGCGGCGCTGCGGCCAAATCGAACGAGGCGCTGCGCGCGGTCGGACCGGAAATCCAGTGGCTGGAATCGTTCGTCACCGCCGACAAGACGTACTGTATCTATCTGGCCAACGATGAATCGCTTATCCAGCGGCACGCCGAGCTGAGCGGGTTTCCGGCGACGAGGATCACGGAGATCGGCAAGACGATTGATCCGACAACAGCGCGGCAATAGCGGAACTCAACATTAACACTTGGAGATCCGCGGCGGGGGACCGCGGAACTCTTGGAAGCGTTGATTGTGCGTGTATTAAAACGATTTTCCTCGCGATCAACAAAGATTGACACGCCTGTGACAAACTTGTGACATATCGTTTCCCGCGAATCGATATAGTAGTGTCCAGTTACATCAATTTCCCCGCAGTAATGGAGCAGCGGCCGTAACAACGGGCAGGAGGGCCGCCCAAGCTCCGCCTCAGGCATCGCGTGACGGGGTAGCCCAACGCTGTGGCGACCGCCGACGACCGGTTTTTGTCCACGCGAGCCTATCCATCCACAGGGATTGACCAGATGATAGGAGGGGGAAGTGGGGCTAACAAGTGTGTCGTTCACGGTTCCCGCGGCGGATAACGCGAGCAGCAACAGCGCCGCTACGGATACATGGTTCACCACGTTGTATTCAGAACTGCACCGCCTGGCAAAGCGCGAACTCTCAAGGCGAGGCGCTCCTTTGAGCTTGAGTGTCACTACGCTTTTGCATGAGGCCTATCTGGATATCGCCGGGCGCAATCGCGTCATCTTTCCGGACCAGGCCCGTTTCATGGGCTATGCTTCGCGCGTCATGCGCGGGCTCATCATTGATCACATCCGCGCCCGCACTGCCATCCGGCGTGGCGCCGAGTTCGAGATCACCTCGCTTGAGGTCGACGTGGCGGACTCCTCGTCCGAAGCAAAGGAGCTCTCTGCAATCAGCGATGCTCTTGATCAACTGGCGGACGTGGAGCCCGACCTGGCTCAGTTGGTCGATCTGAAGTTCTTCTGCGGATTTTCCTTCGCCGAGATCGCCGCGCTCCATAACCTGTCGGAACGTACGGTGCAAAGGAGATGGGAGAAGGCCCGCATCTATCTGCACCGAACCATCGGCCGGGACCTCTCCTTCTGAGGGATTCATGACCACCTTGAATTCCGACCAATGGCGGGTCCTCAGCACCCAGCTGGACGAAGCGCTCGCCCTGTCCGAGGAGGAGCGCTCGTCCTGGCTGTCTGCGTTGCATGGCAAGGATCCTGACCTGGCTCGTGAACTGGAGCAACTGCTTCACGAACACGACCTCTTGCGCGAGGAAGATTTTCTTGAAAAGCGATCGGTGCCCTTGCCGTCCTCGCCCGGACTCGCCGGTCAAACTCTCGGCGTTTACACGCTGCTCTCACCGATTGGTCAAGGCGGGATGGGCACGGTCTGGCTTGCCCAACGCAACGACGGCCGATTCGAGCGGCAGGTCGCAGTCAAGTTTCTCAACCTCGCGCTCATGGGGAAGGCCGGGCTCGATCGCTTCAAACGCGAAGGCAGAATCCTGGGCCGTCTCGCTCATCCCCATATCGCTGAACTGATTGACGCCGGCGTTTCAGAGACAGCGCAACCCTACCTCGTACTCGAATACGTCGAAGGGCAGCATATCGACGTCTATTGTGATCAGCGCAAACTGAACGTCGAAGCAAGAGTTCGATTGGTCCTCAAGGTGTTGGACGCGGTAGCGCACGCCCATGCCAACCTGGTTGTACACCGCGACATCAACTCAGCCAACGTGCTCGTAAAAGACGCCGGCCAGGTAAAACTGCTCGACTTTGGCATTGCCAAGCTGCTGTCCGACGAGGGAGGAACCGGGGAACAGCCCGTCCTGACTGCCGGGGGCGTGCGGCCCATGACACCGGCGTCCGCCGCTCCGGAGCAACTGCAGGGAGGGACGGTCACCACCGCCACGGACGTCTACGCCCTGGGAGTGCTGCTCTATTTGTTGTTGACGGGACAGCATCCGGCTGGAACGGGCCCCCACTCACCTGCGGCGCTGATCAAAGCAATTGTGGAATCAGAGCCGATCCGCCCCTCGGATGCAGTCGTTGATGCAACCGCGAATGAAGCGACAGCACGTGGCAACGCCGCGCGACGCTCCACTACGACGGAGAAGCTGCGCAGAACGTTGCGCGGCGATCTCGACACGATTATCGGCAAAGCCCTCAAGAAGGAACCGAATGAGCGCTACGCTTCGGTGACGGCACTGGCGGACGATCTGCGCCGCTACCTCAGCAACCAGCCGATCGGCGCGCGACCCGAAACCATCGCGTATCGCGCAGTCAAGTTCATCCGGCGCAACCGTACGGTTGTGGCTTTGACCACCTTGGCAGCCCTGGGCACCGCGGCTGGAATCACTGGCACATTGATCCAGTCGCGCACCGCGCGGGCGCAGAGAGACTTCGCATTCCACCAGCTTTCTCGCACCCAAGCCACTCTGGAGTTCAACGAGTTCTTGCTGTCAGACGCCGCCCCTTCGGGCAAGCCTTTCACCGTGAATGAACTTCTCGGACGTGCGGAAAACATTGTGGCGCGGCAGCGCACTCCGGATGATGCCTACCGCGTCGAGTTGATGGTCAACATCGGCGACCAATACTCAACCCAGGATGAGAACGGGAAAGCGCGCCGAATTCTGGAGAACGCGTACCGGGTCTCGCGAGGCTTGCATGAACACACCGCGCGCGCGGAGGCATCCTGCGCTCTCGGCGACGCTCTGGCCTACGACGGCGATCTCCCCCGGGCGGAGGCTCTCATTCAGGAAGGATTGCGGGAACTTCCCGACAAGCCGCAATACTCCGTGGATAAGATTTTCTGTCTTCGGCGGGGCAGCGAGGTTGCCCAGGTTGCTGGTGACTCCAAACTGGGCGTCGCTCGCATGGAAATGGCGCAGGAAGCTTCGAAACACTCTCCCTTCGCGTCCGACATGCAGAACCTGCATATTGCGATCGAAATGGCGGAAGCCTACCGTGTGGCTGGACAGAATCAGCAGGCCAGTGTCGCATTCGAGCGGGCTGCCGCTCTGCTGTCGCCGCTCGGGCGTGACGATACTGCCACTGCGGTAGTGCTATTCAATGACTGGGCGGCGGCAATGGACAGGCTGGGACGCCCCCTCGAAGCCGAGAAACTCTATCGCCGTGCGATCGACATCAGTCGCGCCGGTAAGAGTGATGACACCGTGTCCCCGACGATCCTTAGTAACTACGCCGGCACTCTTCGACAACTAGATCGGCTCGATCAGGCAGCTGAGTACGTCGAGCGCGCCTACGTCAAAGCCCAGCGAGCCGGCGACCCGGCGGTGATTTATCAGACGTTGCAGATCGGCTCATTGGTTTGCATCGAGCGACACGATTTCGCTCGAGCCGCGACGATGCTGCGCGAACTGGAACCCAGGCTGCGGCGAACCTTCCCACCGGACGGTTTCTGGTTCGGGGCACTGGCGTCCGATCAGTCACTGCTCGCCTCCGCGAAAGGCGACTCTTCCGTAGCCTTGCCGCTTGCAGACCATGCGGTGGCGATTCTCGAAGCGGCCAGCAAATCGGGGCGGATGGGGAGCGACTATCTGCCCATCGTGCTGCTCCGCCGATCTACGGTCGAACTCGCCGCTGGCCTGCCCAGCCAGGCTGCAGATGACGCCAATCGCGCCCTGACTCTGTTCCAGGCCGCCGTCCCTCCTAGCACCTTCTCAAGTCATGTTGGACACGCCTATTTGAACCTCGGCCGAGCCCTGCAGGCCCAGGGCAAGACCGAGGAAGCTCGAACTGCATTTCAATCTGCCGTCGAGCACTTACAGAGCGCACTCGGCCCCGACCACCCCGACACTCGTGGTGCTCGTCAACTGGCACATATGGACGCGCCGCACACGTAGCTTGCGCCCCGCGCATTTTTCTTTCCGTGCCTGTCGGTTTTTCTTGCCGTATTCCGATATCTCAAGTACAGCCCAGTAACCCCCATTTCTGGCGCGGAGCTTTGCTGGGGGCGAGGAGTGCGACTCTCATTCCTCGCAGTTTCGGATAGCGAGGATCCGGAATCCCGCGCCAGACATTTTTTTGTCTATCACATGGTTGTCATTCGGTGGTGATGACTCTTCGTAAGCGGCATACCCTGTCGCAGTTAGAACAGCTTTTTTGCGATATAGGTCGCCATGTTACTCCTTCCCTAGACAGACAATCGCGAGCCGGCGATCACCATTGTCGTCTTTTCCTCCTAGATTGCGATATCTCCAGTAGAGCTCGACAGCCTCAACCTTCGGCTAAACCTGGGAAGGCCGGGGGTTGGGGTTTCGCGCTTGGCTCAAGCATCTGAAACGGCATACCGGCCCGCAGAACACCAGGTGAGCATATGTGGGCCACCGGGATTGTTATCAGGGCAAGGCAAACATTAACGATTCAAGAGGAGAATGTATGAAACAGTTGATCGGACGTATGTTGATGTCCTTTGTGGGGATCGCCGGCTTGTTACTGCCCGGCGTAGCTCAAGCTCAGTCCACGCTTCCGGTGATCAAGGTCGATGTGCCATTCGAATTCACCGTAGGCAAAACCACCCTGCCGGCAGGTCAGTACTCGCTGGTCGAGCCAGTGCAGCACTACATTCAGCTGCGCGATGCTCGGGGCCGCTTTGTTGCTTCGATGCTCACGAACGGAGTCGAGTCCTCGACCGCCCCGGAGGCTTCCGTATTGAGGTTCTACGTCTCCGGCGGGAGGCATGTTCTCGCGGAAGTGTGGGAGGAAGGCAACCAGCTCGGGGAACAACTGCCCCAGGCAAAATCGACTGATGTAACGGTTGCGGAAGAAGCATCCGCTGCTCAGAACGGTGCTGCTGCAGACCGGCGCTGATCTTTTTGTGGAACATTCCGTAATCTCAGGAGTCGCAATGAACAACACCGGTCAAGTAGAGCGGGAATTGGGTCAGCAGGGTCAGTTCCAGAGGACCGTCATACACGCCTTTGGCCTGCGCCCTGCCTGGCGCGAAGTTTTTCTTCTCTGCGACGTGCAGGGGTTCACGATCGCCGAGGCCGCGATCATTCTCGGTCTCGGCCCTGCGGTGGTGACAACCCGGCTGGACCAGGCGCGCCACCAGATGAACGCTCGCCTTCAGGGCCAGCCATAGGCGCACGGCAGGCTTGCCGGAGTGCAGGTTCGCGCTCCGGTGAGCGGCGCCGCCACTCGCCTAGAGCAAAATTCCCCTGAGAATGACGCTCGCAACCGAGAAGTAAATGATCAATCCCGTGACATCCACCAGTGTCGCGACAAAGGGAGCGGATGCGCTTGCCGGATCCAGCCCGCAGCGGCGAAGTACGAAGGGCAACATCGATCCTGCCGTGGTGCCGAATAGCACGACTCCGACAAGGCTGCATCCGATGGTGAGGGCCACGACCAGATAGTGCGGCCCGTAGGTCCCGCGCAATGTGTGCCAGAGCAAGATCCGTGAGATCCCAATGACTCCCAGGATCGTTCCCAAGGCAACCCCAGCCGCCAGTTCACGGCGAATGACACGGAACCAGTCCCGCAAGCGAATTTCTCCCAACGCCATGGCGCGGATGACAAGGGTCGTAGCCTGCGAGCCCGAGTTGCCACCACTGCTGATGATCAGCGGAATGAAGAGAGCGAGCACGACGGCACGCTCGATCTCCGAGGAAAAGTAACCCATGGCCGTCGCGGTGAGCATCTCGCCCACGAAAAGTATGGCGAGCCAACCTGCTCGTTTGCGCACCATCTGCGCGAAGGTGACTTCCAGGTAAGGGCCTTCCAGCGCTTCCATGCCCCCGATCTTTACGATGTCTTCACCGGCTTCCTGCTGGACGATTCCCGCCACATCCGCACTGGTAACCACGCCCAACATGTGCCCTTCCAGATCCAACACCGGCACGGCGAGCAAGCGGCGCTTCGCCAGCAACTGAGCGACAGTCTCCTGGTCAGCGTCTTCGGGTACTGAAACGTAGTCGGTGTGCATTACCTCCCGAACCTTCCGGGATCTTTCAGCGGAAAGAAGTTCTCGAAACGAAATCACACCCTGCAGGTGTTGCTGGTCGTCGAGCGCATAGGCGTAGTAGATCATCTCGACTTGCCCGGCCTGACGCCGAATCTCGCCAATGGCCTCTTCCACGCTTATCTCCGGCGAGATTCTGACGTAACCGGAATGCATTAAGGCAGCCGCTTCGTCCTCCGGATAAGGAGACGCGGGCCGGCCATGGCGGTGTCGTTCAGCAACGACCGTTACTTCCATCTCGCGCGCTTGCTGTAGCACTTGATCGGTGAAATCGAGGCCAGGAAGCCATCGTCCCTGAGGCTTTGCACTGCGATTCAGGAAGAGTTGCGTAACACCGTTTTTCCGAGCGTAGTCGACCAGGGTTTGCGCCCGGTTCTTGCCGTGGATGGTTTCAGTAGGAATGCGGAGATTCTCAGCAAAGCGGAGGTGGCGTTCGACGGTTGGGTGGTCTTCCGCGGGCAGAGCGGACGAATCCTCCCTGGTATAGACATATACGGCGATACAAAGAGCGTGTAAATGGTCGGCAACGCGCCTCGCCCGACGTAACAACATGGCGGTTGATGGGTCGGCGGTGACGTTGACCAGAATCTTTTCTGGTTGCGACTCGACAGGCTTCGTCTTTACTGCCTGCCGTGCTTCCAGCGCCTGAGCAGTCTGGCGAATCGCCAACTCCCGCAAGGCCACCAGAACGGGCTCCTGAAAGAACCGTTCAGACTCGCTCTTGCGTGCATCCGGGTAAATCACACCGCGTTCCAGGCGATGAAGCAGCGCCCGCGGGGTGACATCTACGATCACCACTTCGTCGGCCTGCTGGAAGAACCAGTCCGGCACGGTCTCGCGCACGCGTATTCCGGTCAACTGCCAGATCTGATCACTCAGGCTGGCCAGGTCCTGCACGTTCAGCGTAGTCAGAACGTCGATGCCAGCCTGGAGCAGCACCTCTACGTCCTGCCAGCGTTTTTGCCTCGCCGAGCCAGGGGAGTTGGAGTGCGCCAACTCGTCCACGACACAGACTCGCGCGCCCCAACGCAGGACCGCATCGACGTCGAGTTCTTCGCCACTACCACCACGGTATGTTGTCCGTCTTGGCGGAATGATCTCCAACCCTTCGAGTCGGTCGCGAATATCGCTGCGTCCGTGCAAGTCCACAAACCCAACAATCACATCCACTCCACGGGCTTTCAACCCTCGGGCGTCTTCCAACATTTGATACGTTTTCCCCACCCCGGGGGCGTAACCGAGATAAATCTTGAGATGACCGGTCAGATGAGTCATGGAGAATTCTCTTGGCCTGCCTAGTGTGGAAAGACGCGAACGTCCATACCTTCCGCGGCGCGAATCAATCGGCTCACAGGGGTTCCCCAGAGGCGCGTTTTCCAATCACTCTTCATACTATGTCCAACAAAAATCTGCGTGACACCGTGGGACCGCGCATATTGCACGATCGATTCGACCGGATCACCCGCCTCCAGTACATCGACGTGGGCACCGGCCTCGCGGGCCTGAACCAGGTTGGCTTCCATCTCCCGCTCGTCCGCCGCGGACGAATCGGGCCGTCGGACATAAACTGCCAGCACATCGCAGTGAAAGCGAACGGCGCTTTGACGCGCCCGTGCGATCATTCGATCGGTATTGGCGCGCGGAGTCAGACACACGAGGAAGCGCTCGTGGGTGTGCCCTGCAGGCTCAAGGTCGTGCGACTGCAAATAGCGCTGCAGCCCGGCATCAATCACATCAGCGGAGAGAACGAGGGCCATCTCCCGGAGTGCCGAGAGTTCCTGCGGAGCGCCCTCGGTAGGCGCGTCGACTACTACGATTTCATCTGCGGTGTTAAGAAACGCCCGGGGGATTGTTTCACGGACGGGAATGCCGGTTAATTTTTCTACAGCTTCGCGCTGATCCTCGACATACTGCAGATTCACGGAGCCGATCACGTTGATTCGATTCGCCAGAAGCTCCTCGACGTCCTGCCAGCGATGCGTATTGCGACCCCAAGGATTGTCATAAGCTAGGCCATCGACCACGCATACCTGCGGACGACGTCGCAAGATTACCGGAACATCAATGACCGGGATGCCGTGAATGTCGATCGTGGGAATAACTTCCAGCGAGCTCAAGATCGATTCGATCTCCGGCGGGACTTGCGGTTGCAGTGCCGCGACGACGACGTCCTGCCCGCGCTCTTTCCGGCGCCGTGCCTCATCAAACATGCGGTACGACTTGCCCACGCCCGGAGCGTAACCCAGAAAGACCTTCAGCCGGCCACGATTGGATTCCGGTTTTACTGCATCCAGCAGGGTTGGGTCAGGACCAGACATGTTTGACGATTGTAGCGCCGGAGCGCAACGCAGGAAACCTCTCCCGCCAGAATTTCAGTAGCTCACTCGTTGGCACAATGCGCAGCGGCGGAAGCTCGAGAATGTAAGCGCAACGTTGCTGCGGCACGGGCCCGCTTAGTGGCACGAAGCGTCATCTTGAAAAGTGGCCCCCCCTAACATCTGAGTCAGAAAACGTCCGCAAGTGATGACCTTCTGCGAGAGTGGATCTTCCCGCAACGCGTTTGGGGATGTGGTGTATTTGGCCGTGTCCATCGATTTCTTCGCGGCGACTAGTTTGTCGCTCCACTGCTGTACCAGGTCAAACGCGCTATGGAGCAACTGCGCCGCATTACGATCGCCAACCGTCGAGGCTGCTGCGTCTGCCAGCTGCAGGCTTTGGGATGCCTGATCGCGATAGCCGTTGACCCACTCGTCGGTGACGCCGTACCCACCTCGAATGGCTGAGGCCAGCGTCGTGCCCCACTCGCGCAGGCGTGCGATCTCTTCAATGCCCGCCTTCATGAATTCCTGTGATAGTGCGGAACTGTTCGGTGGCACCGAAGGAGCAACCGGGGACTCCATGATGGGTGCCTCCGCTTGACCGCTCGCTGCCGGAGGTAAGGTCACGACGATGCCGGATCCGCTGAAGCTCACCGAGCCCTTACCGATACTGGCCAAGGCCGACACGTCGACGAACAACCGGCCATTCTGGTCAATCACATCAGCCTTTCCATTTTGCCCATTGACCACTACATTTCGTTGTTGCTGCTTCATTTGCCCGAAAGTGGCGCCGCTCAGTACGGCCACGAAAACCAGGGGAACAATGCTCCTAAATTCACGTTTCATTGAGCTCATCCTCTCCAACCATCTGCGATCTTAACCAAAAGTGAGGCTCTCTTGCAGCGGTTCACAGCCCTCGGCGTCGGCCCACCGGTGGTGGGACTGGACGAATGAGTCGAGCCGGAGCCTCCCGATTTTCGTGTTGTGATATGAGCTCAGCCCAGTACGGTCCCGGATTTGAGACCTGCTGACAGTCCTGTTGAAAGTCGCTGCTGTAAAATCGGGCACGTCGGGCGCCATATAGAGGCTAGGCAAAGGAGCTATTCGGAGGCTGCGTAATAGCCTTTCTTGGTGTACAGCCGAAGTTTTGCCTGAGAGGCTGATCCGGCGAGGCGAATATCGAGCTTGCGCCACTTGCCGTCCCTGCTGCGATCACTTGGGTAGTACCCGAGAACGTACTGATTGCGCAATTCGTAGCTGATTTGGGTCACGGCGCGAGAGAGTTGGGCAGCGTCATGTACGGAGAACACTCGACCGCCGGTGACCGATGTCACTTCGTCGAGTTGAAGTGGTCCCTTCTTTTCTTCAATCCTGGTTGCGTACCGGTCGAACAAGCCTATCGCGTAGACTTCCGCGTCAGCCTCTTTCAGAAGCGATCTGAGCTCAGATTCGGTGTAGCGGCTGTGATTATCGCCGCCATCGGAGATCACGACCATCGCCTTTCTTTGATGACGAGCAGCCTTCAGTTCCTTGATACCGAGATACATCCCGTCCCACAACGCCGTGGTGCCGTCGGGTTGGAGCGTATTCACGACGGGCGCCATGTCGCTTGTCGGGTCGTCGAAATGCAAGGCAATCCGGGGCTTATCGCTGACGACAATCAGGCAGAAATCATCTTGTGGATTTGAAGTGCTGACGAGATCTGAAAAGGCCCTACGTTCCTGCTGGACTCTTGTCGCCATACTTGCGCTAACGTCGAGAACGACGACCAGAGAAATCGGCTCGTCTTCATTGGAAAGATATTTGATCGTCTGACGATTCTTTTGATCCGTCACGGCAAAGTTCGTCAGAGCCAGTCCACTGACGGCCCGACCAGCTTGATCCAGGACCGTGACGTTGACCAGCACCAGGTCAACGTTCGCGAGAACGACGGGCCGGGTCGACGCGAAAGTACTTCCCACGGCGGAGGGCAGGACGCGCACGGCATCGTCAATACTATCTTGTGCGGATAGAGGACCGAACGACGCCAGTGTCACAACAAGAGTCAGCAGACAGTGGGAGAAGGTTCCCGAGCGAAGTCGAGGGAGATGTTCTGGTGTCTTGGACGAATTCTGAACAACGCGTGGCGATCTGGCTCCAACCCTAACCATGCGAAGATCTCCACAGTCAGGGTAGCTCAAACGAAATGAAAAAGTACTAAAGAGCGCATAATGAGAATGTATTGTGTCATCACCGTGCGATTGCAGTGCAGTAGCCCCCGCCGGTCACCAGGTTCAAGGAGCGTCCCGCGAATTGAATCATGCTCTAAGCGAAGCGCCGCGCGCCCTCCTGGTGGAGGACGAGACGGCGCTTCTCTTTTCCTGCTCAGAACTCGATTCGCAACGCGATCTGTCCGGTGCGGTTGCCAGCATTTTCCGCGGTTTGAACGCTGGTCGTTTTCCCAAACGTCGCAGGCGAGGAAACGTTGACCGCCGGTGGGACGTAGTTCAGGTGATTCGGCAAGTTGGTGAAGGTGCTTTCGAACTTCAGTCGGACTCTTTCCCCGAGGGCAAAGGTCTTCGACAGCCCGCCGGCGATTGCCACCGTCCCGGGACCTTGCAGAATCCCGACACCACAGTTTCCCATCCGCCCGCTGTCTGCTGGCGGCTCGGCAAAGGCGTTGATGTCGAAATAGTGATCTGGTGTGGGATTGCTGATATTCCCGTTTCCGACACAGTCCGGCCGCAACGAAGCGCCCCGGAAGACCAGGCCGAGGTTGGCGGGATCAATGCTCGGGCTGACGGTCGGGGTCAGATACGGGCCGGTTTGCCACATGGTGATCGCGCTGAGCGACCATCCTCCGATTAAGCCGTCTACCAACCGATTGGCTTGATGGAAAAATTTGCGATCGCGTCCAACCGGCAGATCATAGATCGCAGACACCAGCACGCGATGCCTGCGAACAGCGGCAATATCGCCACGATTCGCCCGCAAGTTAAAGCGATCGGCTACGGGTGTTCCATAAATGATCTCGGGCGTGAAAGCGCCCGGCGCGTCGCCGCCGACATTACCCAGGCTTTTGGCCCACACATGGCTGGCCTGCAGTGTTAACCCGTGAGTGCGATGGTTGAGCTCAGATTGTAGCGCCTCGTAGTTCACCGAGCCCTGGTTCTCGGACGACAAGATGCGCCCCCAGTTGAGATACGGACGCTGGCTCGGATCATAGGGAGACGTCCCCGCATGAACCTGGTTCAAATCCACCGACTGGCTCATGCGATACGAGTTGGTCCCCACGTAACTGACCCGGAGTGCAGTATCGCGAACTAACTCCCGCTCCACGGTCAGGTTCCACTGCGCCGATTGCGGGTCGCGATAATCCGTAGCCACGTTTTGATAGAAGTCCCCGGTACCGGCAATCGTCAGAGGATTGTCGAGCGTTCGCACGTTGGGGAACTGGTACGTTGGCTGACCCGTGGCGGGATCCTGGTTGACGGTGGTGCGCACCGTGGCCACGCTGATGTTGGTCGTGTTGAAGGAGAGTTGCCCCAGATTGGTCATGGTGAAGATACCGAAGCCGCCTCGGACAACGGTTTTGTCATCTCCGAATGGGCGATAGGCAAAGCCGAAACGTGGCTGGAAATTCTTCTTGTAGAACTGCCGCACTCCAGGGCCGAGGTCCATGGAACTGGCGGATTCGACCGGACCGCACGGCAGTGCCGGGTTGGCCACTGGATTCGGGTTAAAGTGGCCCGTGCACGCGTTGATCGAGGTGAGGAAGCCAGGGACCGGCTGGTTGTTGTCGGGGACGATTACGCCTCCGTTTCGCTTGTCGAATGCCGTCAAGTTCGTCAACGGACTCACAAATGGCGGCAGAGCTTGCCAGCGAAGGCCGAAGCTCAGCGTCAGGTGATTGTTCACGCGCCATTCGTCTTGTGCATAAAGCCCGGTTTGAGTCGTGTGCGCCAGCACATCCGGCCCCGACTCCGCGATGTAGCTTTTCGACGGCAGTCCCAGAAGGAAGTCGCCAAAAGCATTTCCGGTGAAGGTCCCCGTTGAAAACGTGAAGGCTCCGAAGTCATTGGCGCCGCCGAAGCTCTCTACATCGGCATAGGACACACGTCGCACGTCGACGCCGAACTTAAAGCTGTGCTTACCTTTGACCCAACTCAGGTTGTCAGTGAATTGCAGGGTCTTGGATTTGGTCGTGGGAGCTTTATCGCGCCCGAGGACGCTGAATCCGGTGCCGTCGCTGAAATCGAAGAATGGAAATGCCTGCGCCTCCGGGTGATCGCTGATATCAAGCCCCACCAACCCCAGTTGTTGCAGGGCATCCGCGCCCGAGACGGGGAATTGGACGTGCAGTCGGAAGAGGGACAATCCGACGCGCGCCTCATTCACCAGGTTGTTCTTGATCACGTAATTGTGCGACAGAATCAGATTGCGGTCGGTTTCATCATCCTGGTCGCTGGGGAGAAGAACATTGGGAACTGTGCTCTCGATGTGTTTGGAACTCCAACGCATGTAAAGAGCCTGCTTCCCGGTGAGCCGGTGGTCGACGCGAACGTCGTAACCGTTAGTGTTGCTCGGAGTCGGACTCTGTACGCGGTAGTTTGCGTTCGTATCAGACCCATCGCCAAAGTTCGGCGCAGGAACATACAACTGGAGCAGGTTGGTAGCAACTGAACTGATTCGGTCGCCTGGGATCTGGTTGCCGGCGAACGGCTCCCCGGTTTGCGGATCAATGATGGGGTCGGAAAAGCTGCTCAAGTTGCCTGCGCGCATGTCCCCGGTCGGCACTGACCACTGTTCTGGAGTTGTGTATCGCCGCCGGTTCGCTTCGAAATCCACAAAGAAGAACGTGCGGTCCTTCAGCTTGCTGAAGCCCGGAAATTCGACTGGGCCGCTGAAGCTGCCTCCAAACGTGTTGAAGGCCTTGTGCGGTTTGCTATCGAAGCCGAGCGTTGTGGCGTCAAGGACGCTGTTCTGCAGATATTCGAACAGGCTGCCATGGAAGTTCTGGCCGCCGCTTTTGGTGGCGATGGTCACATCGCCGAGCTGGCTGAACTCCGCGTTGTTGTTGAACTGAGCGACTTTGAATTCGCTGACCAGCTCCGATGAAGGGTTCATGTTACCCAGGGCGCCGTTCTGGCGCACATTCACCGTCGATGCTCCGTCCACCGAATACTGGACCTGCGACGGAATACCCCCGCCAATCGAGACGTTGCCATTCGCGTCCTGCTGCGTGCCGGGCACGGTCACCAGCGCCGCCAGCGGGCTGGTGGTTGCGCCCCGGTAATTGACCGGCAGTCCGGAGACCTGCTGGAAGTCCTTGGTGTCGGCGAGTGAGGAGTTCTCGGTATTGATCACCGGGGCGGTATCGCCCACCTCTACCGTCTCCGTCGCGCTGGCGACCTTCAGAAAAATGTCCAGGCGCAAAGTCTGCCGGGCATCCAGCTGAATGGACGGCATCTTGAACGGTCCGAAGCCATCCGCATGGGCGAGAAGCTCGTAGCGGCCGGCCTTCACATTAAGAAACTGAAAGGTCCCGTTCTCGTCCGACACGGTTTCCTTGGTGGACCTGTCATCCACGCTTGAAAGGGTAACTCTGGCTCCAGACACAACCAGCTTGCCGGGGTCTTCCACGACCCCGACGATGCTACCGAAAGTAGACTGGGCTAGAACGGATTGTGCGACTACGCAGATCGTGAACAGAAAACCTATAGTGCGGGCCGTCATCGTATTCTCCTCTTAGTGCGTCAAGACATCCAAGCTTGCGATCACTGACACGTTCACGTTCTTCAATCACGGCAGCGGCTGAGCATGAGGGCCGCTCTGCGCCTTCATCTTCATGGGCGGGTGTTCCATCTACTGTCACGTTGGCGCTAGGTTAGGATGGGTTACATGAAGAGCGCATGAAAACCGTATAAAATGGGCGTAAACTTCCAATCAAAGTTGCGATTAGCCCTATAAGAAGTTTGAATCGAGACAGGGGGAAATAGACACACAACGCTATTGTCAGCTCAGGCAGTTAGTGCCATACGTGCACGGGCATTCGCTAGCCAGATATTGTACGTGGCAGAGTTCGGAGGGATTGCTAGTCGCGCCATTCGAATGGCATCTGGCAAAAGAAAATCAACAAGCAGTGGCAGAACCGGGCCGTCGGCTCTGCACACTGCCTGGGTCGCACATCAATCTCACTTCTCCATCAAGCTGGCCGTTCCTGGAACTAGAACTTGACCATGATGGCCATCCTGATGCTGGCTTCATTCTTTCGCAGGTCGGGGCAGAAACCTGTGGTTCCCGGATCACAAGTAAAGCCCGGTGTCGGCGACAAGAACGGACCCGGCACGAAACTGGTGTCTCCCACGAGAGATCCCGCTCCTGGGTTTGGAATCGTGCTAGGAGCGCCATTGACGCCGGGGGTTATCCCGCCATGACCCGAAAAATATGGAACGTTGGCGTGGCGATAACCGTACTCCCAGCGGAAAGTGATGTACTGCTGGGGCATCCAATCGAACGTCACAGATGTGTCCCATGCTTTGAACGGGTCGCCGGGATTCTGCGTGAAGTACGGTGTTCCGGAGATGGCATCCGCCCCATTGATCGGCGGGAGCAACACCAGATAGCGCCCCGGATTGTTCATTCGTCCGCCGCCGACGGTGAATCCATACTTGTCGTGGTTGAACCACATGCGGTGGTATCCCATCCAACCTATGAAGTTCTGCCTGTGAGAGATGATGTTGCCTTCCGAATCCCTCTTATCACTCCAGCAAGACGCTCCTCCGCCATACTCACAGCCCAAGTCGCCCGTGAGGGAGAAGGCCATCTTGTCGAGGGTTTTATCAGGCCTGTCGTAGTACTTGACCTCGACACTGTCGTCGGTGTGGATCCGCGAACGCCCCAATCTGCCGTTGCCCGCGCCCAGACTATCCTCACCCATGCCGTAGTTATTAAACACAAAGGCAAGCCACGGCTTTGGACGATAAAGAATCTGGCCACCCAGACCTGGCCTGGTGCCGAACTTTGCGTAGGATTGCCATCCGTTGATGATCCATGGTTCGATCTTGAGTTTGTTCGTCGGGAACCACTGAATGCGCAGTCCGTTGAAAAACCACGGCGTGTTGGATGATACATAGGACGGCTGGTACGCCCAGTTATCGAAATTGTAGTAACTGAACAGTCCGATGTAGGACACGAAGATACCGGCGTCGACATTGAGTCCATGACTCACGTTGAAGTGATAACCGCCGTAGGCCTCAGAGAAATACTTGTACGCTCCACGCAAGTCCCATTGCCCACGACCGGGGCTGGCGTCATTTCTGGGTGTGGTCACACCGAACATTCCTCCCATGGTCAAGACCCTGCCACGAACGTTGTTCCAGTGGAAGTCGCCGCCGAAACTGATCTGCTCGATCTGGACTTCGCCGGAACGAAAAATTTCTGTGGACCCTCCGATGGTATTGTCCTGCGGCTTGTTAAAGCTTTGGACGAAGTTGGTGTCGAACCTGACCTCGGGAGTGAAGAATTTCGAATCCCACACCGCATCTTTGGTGCGAGCGGTGCCGTTGAGCCAGGTCCAGTCGGCGAAGGCAAACGGGGTTTGGTTGTCGACCGTCGGGGTCGCAGATTGAGCGTCCGTTCCCGCTGTTTCGCTCAGGGGTTGAACCGATACCGCAGTCGTTTCCACAGAACGTTCCATCGCCGTTGCGAGGGTCCCGTCTGTGGCCCTGGATGGCTGTTCGTCCGCCGTTTTTTC